>ENA-OPVU01000170-OPVU01000170.1-human-gut-metagenome-genome-assembly--contig:-NODE-170-length-47027-cov-13.806417_pt1 | contig 47027 bp, 39 predicted proteins | sample MGYA00241497_ERZ501986 | MGnify/ENA primary metagenome ERZ501986 (study PRJEB25962, sample SAMEA2042995) | human gut metagenome | biome: human gut; feature: human-associated habitat; material: faeces...
AATTTTAATCAGCGAGTCAGCTTGGGAAGAAATGACCTGCTTATTCGCACCTTCCTTAGATATTGCAGGTTGAACAATTGAAATACCTAAACGAAAAGAGGAATATCGGGAAATTTTTGCCAAATTAAAGAGATCGTCAAGATTTCCCTTTTCTATTCTTGAGGCTTTCCCTTTAGCAAGGCGACTGCGTTCACGGTCAATTAAACGTAGGATAAGTTTTTCTTTATCACCAAACCATTTTACACTTTTTATTGCCTGACCTGCTACCTGATACACATCATCAATTCTCGCTCCTGGGCGTGCAATTCCATCCGTTTTTAAACAGTACTTACAGTGATATAAATCAATAATAAGTTCATTATTATTAATATTCTTAATTGCAACTATATCTGCAACCTCTCCAGCACCATCATCATCAAAAACAACATCATAACTATCAAGGATTTTATGGATTGTATGATATTGAATAGAGTTAACTAGTTTCTTTTCAGTTTGTGATTCTACAGAGATATCTACGCCAGACCAATCCCAATTATCAATATTATTTATTTCATATAGATATGCGTATTCTTCACATGGATAATATCTGAACCCACCATCAATAATTGAAGTATCTGCCATAAAAAAAACAGGAGGATATTCATTAAAAAAATCAGTTAATTTATGTTTTTGCTCTCCCCAAATAATATCTAAATCATCAAGGGACGTAAATTTAACCTCTCCTTTTTGAAGGATTGTTGCAGTCACTAAACTCTTACCATGGATGCTAGTTAATTCAATGTCCCATGACTTGTTTCCACCGGATTGAATATTTGAGAATGTTAACTCACAATTGATAATTTTTTCGGTCCACGTTGATGATGTAATAGTGACTTTAGATTCATTTTTCCTCAATAATTCTACAGGCCATTCAACAGCCAGCGGGTTAAGAGCAGGAAACTCTTCAATCTCTTCAGTCTGCATAACTGTTTTCATTATCTTATTTGTATCGATTGTATTATCCAGTATCTTATTTCCAACCCCTTTACACCATAAAATCCATTTATCTAAAGAATCACTGTCCATAGCCCAGATCTTTCCTTTATATGAGCATCCAATACTTACCGCAACTCCATTTTCATATCCCTTTCCAAAGATATTGGATTTTATAGATCTCTTAGCTTCAATATCTGGTATCTGATCATTTATTTCAGTACCTGTATGCATTGAATAACGTAAACCTTTCTTATTTTTATTTAAACCAACATTTTGTAACTTGAGTCTTTTTACACCAGACAATGCCCTAAAGACACGTTCCCCCTGAATTTGAGAAGCATTATGTGCAATTGATTCAACAAGCTTTCTTACCAGTCCATCTTTTGCGGATGAATGAATAAACAACAAATTTAAATTTTTATCATAAAAAGCAATATATAAGTCCCATGATTCATCGAATAGTTCTCTGGAACTTGTCCAGCCTACTGGATTATATGACTTCACTGAAAAAATCAAAATATCCTTTTCATCATTGAGAACAAAATCAATCAACTGAAAATATTTACTACAGAATTTATGAAACTTATCTGGATCCCATGCAGCTAACTTCATATTATAAACTGTAGTACTAATGTTTGGGGTAAGTCCTAAATCTAAAAGTTTACTAGGCGTTGTGAATTTTGAACGAAATTCCTGATATTCTTTTTCATACCGTATTTGTTTTGAGCTGATATCACTAATTATATTATTCCAGTCAGAGTCTTCTTTATATAACTCATCTAAACTTTCATTAACATCAGCATTAGCAATATTTGCAATGAATTTAGCATTTCCAACATCTTGCGTTGTTCGTGTGAATCGCCCCGTAAACTGGAGCATTATATTAATACTTTTATGAGGGTCATGAATTGCTGATATTTTAAGTTGTGGCAGATCAAACCCTTCACCAAGCATATCGACACAAATAATTATTCTATGCTTTCCCGCTTTTATAGCATCCAACACCTCACTCTTTTTCTTTACCTTGCTGTTTATAAGAACAGGATTGAGATCAATTTCATCTTTATACAACTCGAAAATTTCTGTTGCTCTTTTAATTGTTTGGGCTCTTGCCATCGCTATATGATTAAAACCTGCAGCCAGGTCTGCTCTCAAAAGCATGATAGTTTTCTCGGCAATGGCCTGATCTGAACATTCTTCAACAAATTCACGAACTGGATGAAATTCTATTGGTTTAAAATAACCATCGTCTTGGGCTTTCTTCAATGGATAGTTAAATATTATTCTCCCTTCGACCCTGGAACGGTCAGTCCTGAATGGTGTTGCCGTGAACTGGAAAACAGATTTCTCATCAAAACAAGCTTTAACTCTTGCCCATGTAGCTGCAGTAACATGATGAGCCTCATCCACAATAAGATGGGAACATTTCTGAGTTAATTTTGAAAAATAATCAGGAGAAAACTTAGAAAGTACAGAAGCAGATGCGATTATAACATTTGAATCTAAAATTGCATTCAAATCACTTTCATTGTCGATTCCTTGCTTAACCATAGCAGTAACAGGATTAGCAATATCTTCTCCAATTAAACCTAATTTTCGTAATAAACCAAGATGAATAAATTTAGTATTTATTTGTTCACGAAGAGCATCTGAAGGGACAATAACTAAGGTACGTTCAAACTTACCGGCAACTACCATAGATAATATCGTTTCAGTTTTACCTGTTCCGGTAGGCATAACGATTGTTGCTGCACTATTGTCATCAGACATCTCAGCCCCTAATGCTGCATATATTCCACCGACCTGAGGGGGGCGTAACCCTTGAATATTAAATTTTGCATTCTCTTGCTTAAAAATAAAGTTAGAACCACACCATGAAGTATAAACGTCATCTCTAGAAAGTATCTTATCATCGAGAGGAAGCCAGCTAATTATGTTTTTACCAATTTTACGTTCAACAAGTTCACCCATTCTATTCCCCTTATAATCTACGATAACCTACCATAATCTATTAATTTTTTATGAAAAAATAAATGTACGGTTCATTATAGAAAATCCCTCATTAACAGCGAAACCACCCGTAGAATATCTCCCTGCATTTTTTGCTGCCTCAGTGCCTGATGTTTTTCCAAAACCAACAGATAGTCACGAAAATGGTAATGTATCTCACCTCTTAATAATTGAGGTAAGAATTTTAACTGTGCATCAGGAAACATCACTGGAGAGGATTTTTTTATCACCGCGTCTGGCGAAGGTAATAACATAAAATGATAACCTTCATTCATCGCGATACTGACTCCCTTCGGATCAAAATCGCCAAAATAGATCGCAGTTTTCCCTGTTTTCAACCAGCAACGCTTCAACGCAACAGCCCCCTTGCTATATGCCCGATCGCCACGGTAAATAATCAGAGGCGAACGGAAATCGCACCGGGAATAATCAAAAAGCGCCAGATGGTAGAAGCAATCCTGATTCTCCACCACGATAAGAACATCAAACTGTGTCAGCGTAATATTACGCCAATCCGTATCGACAACCTCAATAGTCACCCCCAACTCATTGACTAAGGGCTGATTAAGATGGAGCAGTACCCGATGCTGCTGTGGTCGAACTCCCGCCGTTTTAATCTCCTGATCGCTTAACTGTGCACTCTCAATGCGGCTCTTTAAACTAAGATCGTCACGAAAGTTCGCCTGTTTAAGACGTTGTTGAGTATCTGAAATCTTATTCAGCAATGCCACTGTAAAAAGGAACTCAGGCAGCAACAGACTGTTAGCTGGGATCAAATCCAGCGCAGTACACCAACGCAAAACCTGAGTCACGATTTTACCGTCTGTCTTTTTCTTCTCGCTATATTTCGCTTTCAGGCGATGATCAAGTTTTTTCAGCCAGACGAGTGCGTTATACGACAACGGTTCTGCTTCGGTCATTTTACCCTCACGCCAATACTCACATCCAATATAATACGCAGATCGTTTACCGGGCTGGCCTGACGCTCATCACAACGCTGCCAGAAACGCGGTTTATCCGCTAACGGCAATGATTGAAATTCCGTAATGACCTGATAAAGCCATATCTCGCTGTCCCAGTTCAGATGATTCTCCGTCAGATAATGCAGCGCACTCACCGGCCCGGATTGTCCGGCAGCGAAAACATAAAAATCCTCAACGTCCATTTTAAGCGCAACCTGACGAGCAGCGACCTCCTCATCAATGGGAGGTATGACTGAGCCCGCACTTTTTGGCACAGGCGGAGGCATAACCGATGCCCGAGGCAAAACGAGCAACATCTCCGCCATCACCTGTCGATCCACGGGTCTGTCGAGCGAAATGGAGGCTTGCAGTGAAAGTGAAGTCGCAATATTGAATACATCCGGCACTTCCCGGCGTTCCGGGTAGCTGGCGGGTTGATACTGTGGATGCTGACGCAAAAAAGCAGCCATATTTGTCACTAATAATGTGCGCGACTGCTGTTGGCGAAATTTAGCCATCAGATCCACCAGACGCTGCTGAACGGCCAGTAGTGAACTATGGTGAAGACTGACACGCAATTGTAACTGACTCACTAATAATTTACGTAGTGAGCTATTATTTTCAGCAAACTCTATCAATTCATGGAAAACGATCAAATCCAGCCCATCAAGCAACCGACGAACCTGGTTTTGCGCCCGCGCATTCTCGTTAATTTTTTCATTCAGGCTGCTGACGAAACCGAAATCATTATTCAGACGGTGCCAGAGGCTGTCGATCGCCTCTTCAAATTGCCCGCAGAGATCGTGAACAAGCTCAGTCAGCCTCTGCATTTGCCGTTCAGCAATACTGTAATCACCTTTATAATAAGCATCGCGCCAAGCCTGCACCTTATTGCGGATCTGCTCCAGTTTTTCTGCCACATCCGCATTAATCTGCCGTCGGCTCTCATCAGCAACCATGCTGGCGATAAGTTCACTCACCAGCGGGCGTAACATCAGCGGTTGTTGCTCATCAGGACGCCATACAATACGTGCTGCAATCAGCTTTTTTAATGTCTGGTCGCTAAAAGCCGTTTCATCAATAAACCCATCGACATAACCCTTCATTAAGGCGTGATGGTATTTTCCCAACAACGCCAGCCGTTCAGCGCCGTTTTTAAACAGACCGGATAACGAAGAAATCTCCTGCGCCATTACAGAAGCTCCTGCTGAACAGGCGGTGTGTCTTCAACCGGTAAATGCTCTTCATCACGGATAAAGCGGATCACATCAATCAAATAATCAATTTTCCCCGTAGCAATAAATATCTGCTGCTCGGCGTTGGGTTGTCTGACATAGCCGTGCTCTTTCAAACGCCGAAAAATTTGTTTGAGCTGGAGATCAATGGAATCACTTCGACAATTGAAAAAACGATCGCTGGAAAGCTGATTCAGACGCTGTTGCAGACTCTGATTATCCTCTACACGCGTCATGATTTCCGACAACCTGATATAGTCGCCGGCTGTCAGCGTACTCTCCCGCCCTTGCGTCTCCTGTATGAGTTGTAACCACTCAAGCAGAGGCAGCAGAGAAGAGATAATGTCCTTAAACTGATTCATCAGTTGGCTGCGGGTATCGTGATTCATCTCACAAAAGCCCGCATAATAGACAGTTTGCGTTTCATTACTGACAATTCTGTAGTTAAGAGGGCGCAAATAGTTGTCCATCGCTTGCCGGGCACTCTCATCCTGTAAATGACGATAAGCATCTGGGTCGTTGATACGGCAAATAAATTCCCCGGTCAGTAGCCTTTTGATTAAAAGTCCATATTCCAGCATTATATTGCCTCCTGTTCCATCTGCGCCAGTCGGGCAGAAAGGCGGCTCACTTTCGGCTGGATCCTTTTCAGCCTGCGCTGAGTCGGCTCAAGCTGATCGGCATCAAGCAAATAACGGTGCTTAAACAGCATTAACACATCAGACTCCGCATTCGGAAAAGCGCCCACAATTACAATATTATTATGGCTACAGGCAATAAATAATTTCTCCACATTGTGGTAAGCCAGCGTGCCGATTTCATCAATAGGCCAGTGAATAACGGCGTCTGATTTGCCTCTTAATAAACGCGTGAACGCCAAAAGATACTTGCACAAGATCAGATAGGCCATACCATGGCTTGACGCTTCCAGTAGCTGGCGATCGTTTTTGATAACAATATCTTCCCCACCTTCATTAAGATGAAGTTCGAGGTTTAATAACGATTCCATAGTGAAACGCTCATCGGCATGCAGCAGCTCAACCACATCCATCAGGGCATTCAAATAGCTTTCGGGAGGGAGTTGCTGACCAGACGAACGCCAGTCACTATAGCTTTGAGCAAAGCGCTTTAATGGTTTCCAGAATCGTAATTGGTCGATAGTAGATAAAATGCGAACCTCTGATTTATTGATGCCTTCCAGTTGCAAATCGTCGGTAACCGCATCGCTTAAGCGTCGACTTTGTTGCGAAATTCGGCGATTGATATCACTGAAAACATCAAAGAATTTTTTCAGATCGCCACCGATATTTTCTCCCATCTCCAGCAATTGCTGCTGTTTATCTTTAAGAAGCTGTAGAAGTTTCTCAAGTATTGGCAACTGCTGCCGGGTCCTTGAAGGATCGGGTAATTTACCAATTTCAGAGTCCAATAATTCAAGGAAAGTAGGGTCTGCATCCTGATTAAAGCGTGACTTAAACTCATTCAGTTTGCTCTCCAGCGTACGGGTCACGCTGGCGTGTTGCTCCAGCATATCACTGGTACGTGACATCCGCTCATTGATATCAGCGGCGGAATCAATATAAGCCGGAACAATTTCGGCCAGCGGCAGAGGCAATAATCGGTCCAGCAATACCTTTAACTGACTAACAAGTTCACCAGCCTGACGCATCAACGTATCATAGTGCTTTCTCTCATCATTAAGCCTGTCTTTTTTATTCTGATACTCTGCTTTTAACTGACGTTCTGATTGCAACAGTTCACGCTTCTGCTGAGAGAGTTCACCTTCCTGCTTCTGTTTCTCAGGGCGCAGCTGTTCCCAGTCAAGTTTGATAAAACGCAGCCATTCGGTCAGCTCATCCCGACGTTCTTCAACCGACTGAATATCTTTTTTTAACGTTTCAATGCGCTCCCGTAATATTTTAACTTCGCGGGGATCAATTCCCTTATTCGCTAAATCATCGTCCAGAGCCTGCTGGAATATTCTTATCTGTTCTTCCATATCGGCGCGTTTTTTGTTTATCTGCCGGGACAGTTCTTCCACCTTCTCATCAATTTGCTGCTGTTCACTTTGAAGGTCGACACTCCATTGCAGCGTTTGCGCATTATGTTCGTCCGTTAACGCGCGGAGATCGTGTTCTTTCTGCTGTGTTAATTCAATATGCGCTTTTTCTAATGTGCTTAAGCGAGCTCGTTTTTCCTGCTGGCGTTCTTGCTCCAGCGCCCCATGCTCTGCGATTAAACGAGTACGGGCATCACGGGCATAGCCGACTTCCTGATTTTGGCGTTGATATTGTCTTTCACACTCGTCCGCTTGTGATTGTAGGAACCTGACGTTCTGATGCTGCTCCTGAAAGCTGGCTTCTGCCGTTTTCTTCACCTCTTCAGCATGCGCCCTGATTTGCTCTGCCTTATCAAGACTGTGTCGAATTGAAGCTTCATCCTGCGCAAAATCCGGCATATCCAGCACACTTAATTCCAGTTGCAGGCCGTACAGCGATTCCGACAGCTCCCTTAGATCAGGCTGCAAGTCTTTACGTTCCAGCAGGTTTTCATTCAGAACCCTGCCTAAATTCTGCTCCCAACCCTCGTAGCGTGAACGCAAGAAGTAGCGTAATGTTCCCTGTTCAGGATCCAACTGGCGATGCAGTTGCTGCAATTGTTCCTCAGCCTGATGCAGGTTGGCGCGGGCATCGTGCAGTTGCTTTTCTGCGCTATCTTGCTGTTTGCGGGCCTCGGACAGCTTTTTCTGCGCATTTTGTCGTCGCTCGCCCAGTTGCAATGAACACTCCTGAGCCTGCTCAATACGCAACTCTGCAATCTGGCGTTCTTCATGCTCTTCAGCGGTTAACGGGGAATGTTTAAGCTCAATGCTAATAGTCGTCCGATCGCGAGAAATAATCTCCAGTTGTTCACCATAGTGGTTTTCCTGCTGTTGTTTTCGCTCTTCGAAGTGCTGCCGAAATATCTCTTTCTGGCTATCAAATTTATCCCTGATGCCCTCTTTTTCCCGCTGGCAATCCTGAATTTTTTGCTGGTTCAACTGATTTTGGTGGTAAAAGGCTTCCTGAAGTTTTGCTTTGTGCTGTTCAAATTTTCTGGAAAGCTCCCCCACTTGATCCTGCATAAGCTGATATTGCTCACTTTGCGCTAAAAGCGCCTCTCGCCACTGAGGTAATTCGTCCATGTGCGTCTGCAAAAGGCGGATATCTTTACGTTCATAACGATCGTTTTCTTCCTGGACATAATCCAGCCATGACTGAACCGTTTTTAATTCGCTTTGTGTTTTACTTAATTGATCGTTCAGTTCACGACTCTGTTGATTAAAATAATCCTCTAATTGGACAAGCTCTCCTCGCCGCTGAATAAGTTGCTGTTCTGCATCCGCCCTTTTCTGCTTCTGAGTTTGTTCATCATTTCTTAACAGAGGGTGAAGCGCGGCTAACTGCGCCTCGGTATCATCCAGTTTCAGGCCCAGGCGCTGTAAGAGCTCAAACTCCTGCTGCAATTTATCGTAACGCAGAGACTGGCGCATTTTTTGGATCCATTCCCGCGCAACGCTGCTTTTTACTTTTGTTTGCGGGAGCGTAACACCATCATCGGCAAAAATCGCCGCCAGCATGGTTTTGAGCGTTTCCATTTTGCCTTCACCGGCATGAACGGCGCTCACTAATTTCTCAATATGTCTGAGCTTATAGTTACCACTCACCAGACTAAACGATGCCGCCAAACGACGTAACCGCATCGTCTCCGTCGAATTACCGCGTAATGACGCTACATCATTCTGAATGATGCTGCGGTACTCCGTCGTTGAACCTATTTTGGCTGAAACTGAGACGTCATCCCGGCTGCGCATCTGAGCAGACCATTCGTTATAACTCAGCCCTTTCGCACCATCTTCGGTATAGCGAAGGAAAAAGTCCGCATGATAAGGCGCGCTAACAAAACGATATTCTACGCCCCCCTCACCTTTACCCGTCAAAACAACCAGGCAATTGTCGCCAGTATCTCGCTGGTATTCATAAATAATATAGCTATTGCTGCAAGGGAGATAAAACTCGTCGAACTTCTTCCGCGTTCTTGGCACCACTTTATTGGGCTGTTCACCGTAGAAAACCGGGACGAGGCGTTGCAGAGTTGTTTTCCCGGAAGCATTAGTTCCACAAATATTGGTATGCTGATCCAGTTGAATTTCAACAACGCCAGGCAGGTGAGTGTGTATAAGAATGATACGAAGCAGTTGTGGCATGATACCTCCCTGAACATAAAATAACCTTTGGATAGTACACCCAAAACCCTTTTTAAACATTGGGTTATTTCACAATTAGATCAGGAGGCAGGCGAGGTAAAAGTCTTTACGATCTTAAAAAGGGAATCGTACCAAAGGTTCGAATTGAATTCCTTTCTTGATGACTAATCCATCATTATGATTTACAAGTAGAAATGAGGGTCAACCTCTGGGTCTTGACAATAAGTAGCAGAAGAATTTATGATAAAAATCAAATTGGTAAGTAACTGAATGTTCCCGAGTCCGGGCACCACTTATTCAGAGAACCCGCCCAAAAGGCGGGTTTTTGCTTTTCTGCATCCGGACTCTCCATCGAACTGCGTTCGATTATTCGCCGCACAGCAGCTCACCCCTTCGGGGCCAGCGCGACAAGCGCGCTGTTCAACGCCTCCGGCGTTAGTCCGAGTCCGGGCACCACTTATTCAGCGAACCCAGCCTATGGCTGGGTTTTGCTTTTCTGCGCCCTATATCTGTGGGTTTCTACCACGCCGTATCCTCTGTGCCATTAAGACCTATTCCCCATAGAATCTTTTCGAAAATACATTTTCAGATATCAGATAACACGCTGATTAAAATCGCCATTTTCTCGCCAAAAGCGGCTAAAAACGCCCTTTTCTGGCAATCGATCCGCCCAGGTGGCTACCCTGCTTTCCCTCCAGATGGCCAAATAGCATCTTATATTCCATTTGACGCTAACAGTCAGAGAAATGTTCTTTAAATTACCGTTTTCACAGCTCTACCATGCAAAAATATCTTAAACGAGTGGGTAAATGGTTATGTCACTGTTTCATTCCGTGAGCGACCTGATCGGTCATACTCCCCTGCTCCAGTTGCACAAACTGGATACCGGCCCCTGCAGTCTGTTTTTAAAACTGGAAAATCAGAATCCCGGCGGGTCAATTAAAGATCGCGTTGCGCTGTCGATGATTAATGAAGCCGAGCGCCAGGGAAAACTGGCGCCCGGAGGAACGATAATCGAAGCCACCGCCGGCAACACCGGCCTCGGCCTGGCGCTGATCGCGGCGCAGAAAAATTACCGGCTGATCCTGGTGGTGCCGGACAAAATGAGCCGCGAGAAAATCTTTCACCTGCGGGCGCTGGGCGCGACGGTGCTGCTCACCCGTTCCGACGTCAATAAAGGCCACCCGGCCTATTATCAGGATTATGCCCGCCGCCTTGCCGATGAAACGCCGGGCGCCTTTTATATCGACCAGTTTAATAACGACGCCAATCCGCTGGCCCATGCCACCTCCACCGCGCCGGAGCTTTATCAGCAGCTGGAGGGCGACATTGACGCCGTCGTTGTCGGCGTCGGCTCCGGCGGCACGCTGGGCGGGCTTCAGGCCTGGTTTGCTGAACACTCGCCGAAAACGGAATTTATTCTCGCCGATCCGGCGGGTTCGATCCTTGCCGATCAGGTTGATACCGGTCGCTACGGCGAAACGGGATCCTGGCTGGTCGAAGGGATCGGCGAAGATTTTATCCCGCCTCTGGCCAGGCTGGAGGGGGTGCATACCGCGTATCGCGTCAGCGACAGCGAAGCGTTCCAGACTGCGCGCCAGCTGCTGCAGGTCGAGGGCGTGCTGGCCGGCTCTTCCACCGGCACCTTGCTCAGCGCCGCCCTGCGCTACTGCCGGGCACAAAGCCGTCCGAAACGGGTGGTGACCTTCGCCTGTGATAGCGGCAATAAATACCTGTCCAAAATGTTCAACGATGACTGGATGCGCCAGCAAGGACTGATCGCCCGGCCCGAACAGGGCGATCTCAGTGATTTTATCGCCCTGCGCCATGACGAAGGCGCCACCGTCACGGCCGCGCCGGACGACACCCTGGCCGCAGTCTTTACCCGCATGCGGCTGTATGACATCTCCCAGCTGCCGGTGCTGGAGGATGGCCACGTGGTCGGCATTGTCGATGAGTGGGATTTGATCCGCCACGTACAGGGCGATCGCCAACGCTTCTCCCTGCCGGTCAGCGAAGCGATGAGCCGCCATGTTGAAACTCTCGATAAGCGTGCGCCAGAGAGCGAACTGCAGGCTATTCTCGATCGCGGTCTGGTGGCGGTGATCGCTGACAACGCGCGTTTTCTTGGCCTGGTCACCCGCAGCGATGTTCTAACCGCCTGGCGTAACCGAGTCGCACAATAAGGAATTTTTTTATGTCATCTATCCACACCCTGAGCGTACATAGCGGAACCTTCACCGACAGCCACGGCGCAGTGATGCCGCCGATTTACGCCACCTCCACTTTTGCTCAGCCGGCGCCGGGGCAGCATACCGGCTATGAATATTCCCGCAGCGGGAACCCTACCCGCCACGCGCTGGAGACGGCGATCGCCGACCTGGAAAACGGCACGCGCGGCTACGCGTTCGCCTCCGGGCTGGCCGCCATCTCCACCGTGCTGGAGCTGCTGGATAAGGACAGTCACCTGGTGGCGGTCGATGATGTGTATGGCGGCACTTACCGCCTGCTGGAAAACGTGCGCCGCCGTAGCGCTGGTCTGCAGGTGAGCTGGGTGAAACCCGACGACCTGAAGGGGATTGAAGCGGCGATCCGCCCCGATACGCGCATGATCTGGGTGGAAACGCCCACCAACCCGCTGCTGAAGCTGGCGGATCTCAGCGCCATCGCCGCCATCGCGCGACGCCATAACCTGATCAGCGTCGCCGATAACACCTTCGCCTCGCCGGCGATCCATCGCCCGCTGGAGCATGGATTTGATATTGTGGTGCACTCCGCGACCAAATACCTCAACGGCCATTCCGATGTCGTCGCCGGCCTGGCGGTGGTTGGCGATAACTCCGAGCTCGCGGAAAAGCTTGGCTATCTGCAGAATGCGGTAGGCGGGGTACTTGACCCGTTCAGCAGCTTCCTGACGCTACGTGGTATCCGTACCCTGGCGCTGCGGATGGAGCGCCACAGCGCGAACGCGCTGCAGCTCGCCGAATGGCTGGAACAGCAGCCGGAAGTGGAGCGAGTCTGGTTCCCCTGGCTGGCCTCGCACCCGCATCATCAGTTGGCGCGGCAGCAAATGGCGCTGCCCGGCGGCATGATTTCGGTGGTGGTGAAGGGCGATGAAGGTTACGCCGAGCGCATTATCAGCAAGCTGCGCTGGTTTACGCTTGCGGAGAGCCTGGGCGGCGTGGAGAGTCTGGTGAGCCAGCCCTTCAGCATGACCCATGCCTCGATCCCGCTGGAGAAACGTCTGGCGAATGGCATCACGCCCCAGCTGATCCGCCTGTCGGTGGGGATCGAAGATCCCAACGATCTGATTGCCGACTGGCAGCAGGCGCTGCGGGAGGAGTGATTATTCCGACGCGCGGGTCATTGTCAGCGCGTCGGCCATTCCCTGCTGAAGATGGGCGATAAACTGCGTCAGCTTCGGCAGGGGCCGACGATCCTGGCGCCAGAGCAGATGCACGGGTCTCGGCTGCGGGGTCCAGGCCTCCAGCACCCGCACCAGGCTGCCGCTGGTCAGCGCATCGGCCAGCAGCACCTCCGGCTGCATCAGCAGCCCGGCCCCGGCGATTGCCGCCTGGCGCAGCGCGTAGCCATCATTGCAGCGTAAAATCGCATCGCGTTTCCAGCGCACTTCCCCCTCCATGCCCGGCAGCCGCCACTCATTGCGGGCGGTCCAGACCGTATGGGACAGGCAGAGATGATCGGCGAGATCCTCTGGCGTCCCGGGGGTCCCGTAACGCGCCAGATAAGCCGGCGCGGCGCAGATCACCATCCGATACGGCGCCAGATAGCGGGCCACCAGATCCTCCTGATGGATCTCGCCAATCCGGATCGCCAGATCGACCCCCTCATCCACCAGATCGACCATCCGGTTAGTCAGATCCAGTTCCACCCGGACCGCAGGCCAGGCCTGCAGGAAGGTGGCGGTCAGGGGCGCGATCACGCTGGCGCCAAACGAGGTGGGGGCGCTCACCCGCAGGGTGCCGGCGGGCGCCAGCCGCAGCCGCTCGACCGCGCTTTCGGCGATGGAGACCTGCTCCATCACCCGTTTCGCTTCGTCAAAATAGACCCGCCCGGCGTCGGTGAGGCTCTGGCGTCGGGTGTTACGCTCCAGCAGACGCGTCGCCAGCTGGCTTTCCAGCTGGGCGATATATTTCCCGACCATCACCGCCGACAGCCCCAGGCGCGACGCCGCCCCGGTAAAGCTGCCGCACTCCACCACGGCAATAAACGTCTCCATCCCTCGCAGCTTATCCATATTGCTAACCTCTGGTTAGTAATGTTCTAACTTTTAGCCAGTTTATCCGATATTCGTTTTATTAAAGAATAGCGTCTCACCTCATCAGGAGACAGCCATGAAAATTATCGTTATCGGTGCCAGCGGCACCATCGGTCGCGCGGTCAGCGAAGAGCTGAGCCAGAGACATGACGTTATCCGCGTCGGCCGCACCCGGAGAGATTATCAGGTGGATATCACCTCGCAGGAGAGCGTCGAGGCGCTATTTGCCCAAACGGGCGAAGTAGATGCGATTGTCTCCACCACCGGCAATCTGCACTTTGGGCCGTTAAGCACCATGACCGACAGTCAGTTCAACCTCGGGCTGCAGGACAAGCTGCTGGGGCAAATTCGCCTGGCGCTGATCGGGCAGCATTTCCTGCGTGACGGCGGGTCGATTACTCTGGTCAGCGGTATTGTCGCCCAGGAGCCCATTGCTCAGGGCGTCAATGCCACGACGGTCAACGCCGGTCTGGAAGGCTTTGTGCGCGCCGCCGCCTGCGAACTGCCACGCGGGATCCGCATCAATCTCATTAGCCCCACCGTGCTCAGCGAGTCGCTGGCGGCCTACGGCGACTTTTTCCCGGGCTTTGCCAGCGTCCCCGCCGCCGCCGTGGCGCAGGCCTATCGTCGCAGCATTGAAGGCGTTCAGACCGGCCGCATCTACCCGGTCGGCTACTAGCCTGCGCCGGCCCGCCGGGGCCGGCGCTTACATCAGGCCGTCATTGCAGGTACACTGACGGCTGATTGTCTCCGACCGAAAAACTGATGTTGAAAAAATTACCTTTTATTATCCCGCTTTTGGCGCTTATCGCGCTGCTGGTCTGGTGGTTCACCCCGCATTACACCGCAGATGAAGAAGCCTACTACCGGGCAGTCTTTTGCATGATCGATCATGACGACAGCCGCCAGTTCCTCCACGATATGCAAAATATCGTCGAAGGGGGAAATTCGGACTATGCATTGCATAAAACCCATTACCTGCCGGCGCTGGGGCAGCGGATGCTGGACACCTGGCGCCAGCTCAGCGCGCAGGAGCAGCAAACACTGGGCGAAGATCGGCAGCGCTGTGGCGAGATATTGCGCGAAAAACAGCAGGGAAAATCATCCTGATGGGGGGCGAAATCGCAGTATATCTTCAACGTCGAATGAGATTGTGCTGTTGGTAGCCAGATGACCGCCATAAAACACCCCGCTCTTGCGGGGCCGCGATATGACGTTTTTTTCTGCTGCGACATACTATAAAAAGTAGTTGATCTGGTACGAACTAACTCTTATTTTGCTTCTCAGTTTTCAAAATGAGATAAAACTGATGCCAGTCATTATTGCCAGTAGTATTAAAGAAGCCAACGCATTGATTAACGGTGGGAAATACAGGGAAATTATTCTCAACTTCGATATTGATGCCGATGACTTTTTCTCTCTCGCCAGCCATTCTGCTGGGACAAAAATCTCCATCTCCGACCGAAACGATCGCTCTCCGGTAAAATCAGAAAAATAATTAACCCGCGAGGGACATTTATGTGGTTGTTTATTGGCACCTTTGCGGTTGCTTTTCTCGCATCGCTGATGCTGGTCTGGCTGGATGACCGGATCGCCGAGACAGATTGACCCTGGCGCTGGACGCTAACGTCAGTTCCTCCCGCTCTCGCCGCGAAGGGCTGTGCGCCGTCGTTAAGCGGCGCACAGCAGAGTCATTACAGGGAGGCCGCCAGCCGCTCAACGGCCGTCAGCAACCCGGCCTCAGACACCGTGGAGTAGGAGAGACGCAGAGTACGGGTATCCGGCTTATCGTGATAGAACGCTTCGCCAGGAACGTAGACTACGCCGTTTTCCAGCGTTTTCTTCATCCATTCCATGGTATCGAACGGATAGCGGAAACGCGCCCACAGGAACATGCCCCCCTGCGGGCGGCTGAATTCCAGGTGCTCGCCAAGGCGGCTTTCCAGCGCGTCGGCCAGCGCCACACACTTCTTGCGGTAGTCTTCGCGAATCAACGCGATCTGGTTCTCCAGCCGGTTCATGCCGAGGTACTCCGCGGTGATCACCTGCGAAAGCATATTGGTATGCAGATCCGCCGCCTGCTTGACGATCACCGTCTGCTGCGCCAGCCAGTCCGGCATCACGACCCAGCCGATGCGCATCCCCGGCGCGAGGATCTTCGAAAAGGTCGAGGTGTAGACCACCTGATCTTCACAGCCCAGCTCAACCGCGTGCTGATAGAGCGGGCGTCGAACGGCGTCAGTGAAGCTAATTTCGCCATAGGGATCGTCTTCCAGAATGACGAAGTCATATTTTTTCGCCAGTTCAACCAGGCGACGACGACGCGTCTCGCTCAGCGTTTTGCCGCCGGGGTTGCCGAACGTCGGCACCAGATAAACGGCTTTGACGCGGGTGGTCTCCAGCAGGTCGGCCAGTTGCTCCACCAGCATCCCGTCATCATCGGTGTCGACACTGAGAATATTGGCCTGCGCCAGCTGAAACACCTGCAGCGCCGCCAGATAGGTGGGACGTTCAACGACGATAGTGTCACCTGGATCGAGCAGCGTACGAGCAACGATATCCAGCGATTGCTGCGAGCCGGAGGTGATATAGACCTGAGCGGGAGAACAGGTCACGCCACGGGAGTGACAGATTTCACTCACCGCCTGACGTAGCGGCGGGTAGCCCTCCGTCAGACCGTACTGGAATGCGTCATGAAAACGTTCGCTCATCACCTTCTGCACCGCCAGCTCCAGGCCTTCGGTATCAAACAATTCCGGGGCCGGAATGCCGCCGCCAAGCGAGATCACGCCGGGCAGTTTACTGTGCTTGAGAAGTTCGCGGACGGCGGAGGGCTTGAGTTCACCCGCGCGGGCGGCGAGACGCCGATCGTGCATACTATTTTCCTTTTCTGTCTTGTTGTTGTGTTAATTATCTTCGCTTCGTTGCAGGTGTTCCCCGGCGGCGCTGACCATGCCGGGGCTATCCTTTTCTGTACGTTGTCACCCGGACAGGGGTATGCCGCTACCCGGGTTTCGCACGTCATGCTTTGTCTTTCAAAACGATTAACGGCTCGATATCGCTCTCTTTTTTCACCACCAGCGACGAATCGCCGCGCAGGCAGGTACCGCCGTAGTTACCGCCGACGGTAAATGTGCACACCTGAATGTACTTACCGTCCACTTTCGGCAGGCACCACAGCTGCTGGTAGATATTCTTGCGATCGACAAACTGGCCGCTGGTCTTATCCAGAACCTCATCCTGAGGACCGATCAAATCGATATTGTTCCCGCAGCGTCCGGAAATGGGCTTCACGGCATAGCCGGTTTTCGCCAGCTCGTCGTTAACCACAAAATCGGTATCCAGCAGATAGCGATGATGCGGGAACAGCGACCACAGCACCGGCAGAATCGCTTTGTTACCCGGGATCACCGTCCACAGGGGTTCGAATACCAATACTTCAGGACGCAGCAGGACGTCAATCAGCCGCACCTCATTCTGCGGATGTCCGGTACGAATCGGCACCGCCGCGTACTCATCGGCGCTGACTTCGCGCACCTGCTCAATGGCGGTTTCCCATGCCCAGGTTTTCCAGACGCAGTTGACCAGCCGCCCGTCAGCGTCAATCAGCTGGCCGGCAGCGTCCCAGCGCAGCTCATCAAGGCCAAAGAGAATTTTGCTCTCAAAACCGGCCTGGGTCAGCGAACGCTGGATAAATTTCGCGTGGTAATTCTCTTCCAGATCCTTGTCCTGCATGATGTGGACGAAGGGCCGCGCCCGGCTGTGTTTCCACGCCCCCGCCAGCTCATCGAGCAGACCTTCCGCCGGATTGTGGCCGGTGCCGTAGTAGCCCTGCTTCAGCCACTGTTCAAGGATCAGCCCGCCTTCGGTATGGCAGGAGGCGGAGTCGGCATTGTACTCGTACACCTTCAGCCCGCGCTCGTCCATGCAGAAATCCATGCGCCCGGTGATCATATGATGACGACGGCGCTGCCAGGAGAGACGCAGACGCGGCCAGAGGATTTTCGGGATATCAAACAGCGCCAGCAGGTTATCATCCTTCATCACCTTATCGGTGGCGTGCAGATACATCAGGTGCAGCTCGTTAGTGGCTTTGATCAGCTCCTGTTCGGCGCTTTCGCTGATGGTGAAATACTGGTAGGGATCCTGGTTGATGAAATGGCCGTTGGCCGCCACGTAGGCTTTCTGCAGCGGATCTTTCTCGTTCAGCCATTTGCCGCGGAACTGGCCGTTGTTCGGCAGCCGCGCGCCTTTGATCGCCATCGCCTCGCCCGGCAGCACCGGCTGCGGCAGGCTGTGTTCGGTATCGGCGGTCTGGATCATCCAGCCTAAAATTTCGGTATCGGTAAAGGTATCTTTGATGGTGTACCGGCCGGCGTTGACCTCGAGGGTCAGCTCGCGGGTCCACTGCTGGCCCTGCGGCAGCGGCGAGTGAATGACGTTCTGCTCGGCGATACGCACTTTATTGCCGACAAGCTGGGTGATCACCGCGACGTGGCCTGTGTGCTTAAACTCGCCTCCCTTCTGCCAGATCAGTAACGAACCGGCGATGGGCGGACGGCGGGAACCGTTGGCGAAGGCCTGCAGCGGCAAAATATTGTCATTGACCACTTCACGCAGGAAACGCAGGGAGAAGATTTCATACGCCATCCCCACATCGGTAAAGACAAACCCGTAGGTCAGGAACAGAAAGCGGCGTGCAAACTCGACGCACTGCCATTTATGCCCCATATACTCACTGCCGATGTAGCTGCGAAACGTCGCGTCATCCGGGTAGTCCTGCGGATTTAAGCTACTGTAATTCGATGAATAAATCGCCACGCCGCCGGGCGCGTAGCCTAACAATGTCCCAAACGGGGCGTCACTGCTCGTCGATCCTTTGCTCATTTAGCCTGACCTCAAATTAATGCAGCCCGGGCAGTTGGCGAAACAAAACTCCCTCTTCTTATCCTGCCGCAGGCACTTACCAGACAGAGGTGTAACGATGATACCACTCATTCGTTTCGCTAATCGTGCCGTTAAGGAAAATAACCCTGCAGCCGGAAACAAAAGTGATATCGTTATCGGTGATATAACAAAAAAACAACGCAACATCAGGAGTCGACAATGAGCACACCCTCGCATCTGAATGCCCAACCGCTGGTCTGGGGACACGGCCCGCGGACGTTTGAGGTGTTCCTTGAGCCCACCTGCCCCTACTCTGTCCGCGCGTTTAATAAGCTCGACGATCTGCTCGATGAGGTCGGCGCCGATAACGTCACCATCAAGATACGCCTGCAGTCGCAACCGTGGCATCTGTTCTCCGGGGTTATCGTCCGCTGCATCCTCGCCGCGTCCACCCTACCGCATGGCAGAGAGCAGGCGCATAAGGTGATGCAGGCCGTGTCCGACCATCGGGAAGAGTTTGAGTTTACCGATCACTGCAGCGGGCCGAATATGAACGCCACGCCGCAGCAAATCATTGAACGCATTGAACGTTACAGTCACGTGCTGCTGGGGGCCGCCTTTGCCCGCCCGGAGCTGCAGGACGTGATCAAGTGGCACAGTAAATACGCCCGTCAGAACGGCATTCACGTCTCGCCGACCTTTATGGTCAATGGCCTGGTGCAGCCGGATCTGGGCAGCGGCGATGATGTCAGCGTGTGGGCCGCGCGGATTATGGCCTGAGGTCACCTGCTACACTTTTTGTACATCCACGAAAAAGGCAAACCAGCATGTCAGAGCAAAACTACCAGCCACCCAAAGTGTGGGAATGGAAGCAAAACAGCGGCGGCGCGTTCGCCAATATCAACCGTCCCGTTTCCGGCGCGACCCATGAACGCGTCCTGCCGGTCGGGACCCATCCGCTCCAGCTATACTCACTGGGCACGCCCAACGGCCAGAAGGTGACCATCATGCTGGAGGAGCTGCTGGCGCTGGGCGTCAGCGGCGCGGAGTACGACGCCTGGCTAATACGCATTGGCGAAGGGGATCAGTTTTCCAGCGGCTTTGTCGATATCAACCCGAACTCGAAGATCCCGGCCCTCAGCGACCACTCCACCACGCCGCCGACCCGGGTATTTGAGTCCGGCAACATTCTTCTCTATCTGGCGGAAAAATTTGGCTTCTTCCTGCCAAAAGATCCTGCCGGCCGCACCGAAACCCTCAACTGGCTGTTCTGGCTCCAGGGCGCGGCGCCATTCCTCGGCGGCGGCTTCGGCCACTTCTATAACTATGCGCCGGTGAAGATCGAGTACGCGATCGACCGCTTTACGATGGAAGCCAAACGCCAGCTCGACGTGCTGGACAAACAGCTCGCCCGCGGTCGCTATGTGGCCGGCGAGGAGTACACCATCGCCGATATGGCTGTCTGGCCGTGGTATGGCAACGTAGTGCTGGGCAATGTCTATAACGCGGCGGAGTTCCTCGACGCCGGGAGCTATAAAAACGTGCTGCGCTGGGCGCAGGATGTCGGCAACCGCCCGGCCGTCAAGCGCGGACGCATCGTCAACCGCACCAACGGCCCGCTCAATGAGCAGCTACATGAGCGCCACGACGCCCGCGACTTTGACACCCAAACGGAAGATAAGCGCCAGGCGTAAGGTCTTCACCCTTTCCCGCTGACGGGAAAGGGTTCCCACCACAGGACGGCTCCGCCTGCGAAGCCGTCCTGTTTAGCTTTCCAGCCGATAGCCCGCCAGAAAATAGCGCATCGCCATACCCGACCCACCTTCTTTGAAGAAATCCATCACCATATCTCTGTCAAGGCCATAGCGACGGGTCAGGATCCCCGCCTCCCACGCGCTGAGCTGGCGGTCGCCGGTTTTTTCAAACATGCGGTGCGAGTAGCCGAGCACAAACCCGCGTTTATAGTCGGCGCAAAAATTCGCCGCATGCGCGGCGGTGTCAGCATAGGAAGCCTGTAGCCCCGCCATTAAGCCTTTGCCAAAATGATTTTCCATCGCGCCCTCCCAATCGCTGTATAATAAATTATATAGCGTTTTTTTGAGCGAGCGGTAGCGCTATTTATGTCGTTTGCGCTAGCGTAAATACTTCTCAAACCATGCCAGCGTGCGTTGCCAGGCCAGATCAGCCGCAGCCCGATCGTAGCGCGGCGTGGAATCATTATGAAAGCCGTGATTCACGCCCTGATAGAGATAGGCCTCGTAGACTTTATGGTGTTCCTTCAACGCCTGTTCATAGGCGGGCCAGCCTTCATTAATGCCGCTATCGAGGCTGGCATAGTGCAGCAGCAGCGGCGCTTTAATTTTATCGACCTCCTTCAGCGGCGGCTGGCGGCCGTAAAACGGCACCGCGCAGGCTAGCTCCGGGATCGCCACCGCCGCCGCGTTGCTGACGCCGCCGCCGTAACAAAACCCGGTGATACCGACCTTCCCCGTCGCCTGTGGATGCTTCGCCATAAACGCGACCGCCGCAAAAAAATCATTCATCAGCTTCACGGGATCGACTTTCTGCTGGAGCGCGCGGCCTTCATCATCATTCCCCGGATAGCCGCCGACGGCGCTCAGGCCATCAGGCGCCAGCGCGATATATCCCGCTTTCGCGACCCGCCGGGCTACGTCTTCAATGTAGGGATTGAGGCCTCGGTTCTCATGTACCACCACAACGGCGGGCGCTTTGTCGGCTATTTTCGTCGGCGTCACCAGGTAAGCCCGCACTTTGCCGTGGCCGTCAGGAGAGGGATAATGAATATACTCCGGACGGATATCCGGGTCGGTGAACGGTACCTGCTCTGCCAGGGCATAGTCGGGCTTCAGCAGATTAAACAGCGCCAGCGCGGTCATCCCGCCGACAGTATATTTCCCCGCCAGCTGGAGAAACTCGCGTTTGCTGATTTTGCCGTGGGCATAGTAGTCATAATACTCGAGCAGCTGCTGCGGGAAATCTTTGGCCGTTAATCGCGTCATCACCTTGCCTCCGTTGTTAAGCGCCCTTTAAGCAAAGCAGAAGCCCGGACATACGCCAGCGCAGAGAAGCAGAAACGGGGGAGAAAAAAGCCCAGCGGCTAACACCGCCGGGAGAGAAGAGATCAGTGTTTCACTTTGTTCAGACGATCGAGATAGCCCATCACAAAGGCCGAAAGGACGAAGGTCAGGTGGATAATCACGTACCACATCAGCTTGTTGTCCGGCACGTTTTTCGCATCCATAAACACCCGCAGCAGGTGGATAGAGGAGATCGCCACAATTGACGCCGCGACTTTATTCTTCAGAGAGGTGGCGTCCATTTTACCGAGCCAGCTCAGCTTCTCTTTCCCTTCATTGATATCCAGCTGCGACACGAAATTCTCATAGCCCGAGAACATCACCATCACCAGCAGGCCACCCACCAGGGTCATGTCCACCAGCGACAGCAGCGTCAGGATCAATTCCGACTCGCTGACGCTGAAGATATGCGGCAGAACGTGGACGATCTCCTGAAAAAATTTGATGGTCAGCGCGACCAGTCCCAGCGAAAGGCCAAAATAAACCGGTGCCAGCAGCCAGCGCGAAGTGTACATAGCGTTTTCCAGAAAGCGTTCCATATAATCCTGTTAGTTAACAAAAAGAAGCGACATTATATCTCAGACAGATAACGTGATGGCAACGCCAGGCCAACACATCGCCGGCAGACGGCCATAAAAAAGGCCGGCGCGCGGCCAGCCTTTTCAGGAACAGAATCGGATTATTTGGCTTTGACGGTCTCTTCGCCCACCAGCCCGATCTTGAGATAGCCCGCCTGATGCAGGGTATCCATCACTTTCATCATCGTCTCGTAATCGACGGTTTTATCCGCGCGGAAGAAGACAGTGGTATCTTTTTTGCCGGCGGTCAGGCTATCCAGGGCGTTAATCATATTCGCTTCGGTAATCGGGTCGTTGCCGAGGAACATGCTCTTATCCGCCTTCACCGACAGATAAATGGGTTTTTCCGGTCGCGGTTGCGGCTGGCTGGAGGAGGCCGGCAGATTCACCTTCACGTCAACCGTCGCCAGCGGCGCAGCCACCATAAAGATAATCAGCAGAACCAGCATGACGTCGATAAACGGCGTCACGTTGATCTCATGCATTTCGCCGTTATCGTCCAGATTTTCATTAAGACGCATCGCCATAGCCGATCAACCTACCCGTAATTTCTGCGCGCTACGCACCGGCTTCACACCGCTGGCGCTGAGGTCCAGGTCGCGACTTTGCAGCAGCAGCACCTGAGCGGCGACGTCGCCGAGCGAGGCCTTGTAGCTGCCAATCATGCGGGCAAAGATGTTATAGATGACCACCGCCGGGATGGCGGCGAACAGGCCGATGGCCGTCGCCAGCAGCGCTTCCGCGATGCCCGGCGCTACCACCGCAAGGTTGGTAGTCTGCGTCTGGGCGATACCGATAAAGCTGTTCATGATGCCCCAGACGGTCCCGAACAGACCCACGAACGGCGAAATGGCGCCGATGGTGGCCAGATAACCATTGCCGCGCCCCATATGGCGACCGACCGCCGCGACGCGGCGCTCAAGGCGGAAACCGGTGCGTTCCTTGATGCCTTCATTGTCTTCCGCACCGGCAGAGAGTTCGAGTTCGTTCTGCGCTTCATTGATAAGCTGGGTGGTCAGGCTCTTCGCCTCAAAGGCGCTGGCGATATCGCTGGCCTGATCGAGAGAGCGGGCTTCCGCCAGCTGCTGCTGTTCACGTTTGAGGCGACGCTTGCTGGCGAGGATTTCCGCCCCTTTGCCGAAAAAGATGGCCCAGGTGACGACCGACGCCAGAATCAGGCCAATCATCACCACCTTAACGACAATATCGGCATGATGATACATACCCCAAACGGAGAGATCCGCCTGCATCAAATTATTACCCACGCTCTATCTCCACGACGATAATCACAAAATCTGCCCACAATAATATCAAAACGACATCGAATTGATAGTGGTTCTCATTAGTATTTACACTGTGCAGCAAATCACGTTTATTTTCCTTGCGCTCACGCAGTAAAAAAGCGGCTTAGCGGGGGCCTGGTAAAATTTTCGCCTGTATCGGCGCCGCGCTGGTACAGAAAAGAAGATTCATGCTAGTTTAGACGTCCAGACGTATAAAAACAGGTTCATCAACATGGCTGATAAACATCTTGATACCGCGCTGGTCAACGCCGGACGGAGCAAAAAATATACCCAGGGCTCAGTGAACAGCGTGATCCAGCGCGCGTCATCGCTGGTTTTCGACACCGTAGAGGCCAAAAAGCACGCCACCCGCAATCGGGCCAACGGCGAGCTGTTCTACGGGCGTCGCGGCACCCTGACCCACTTCTCGCTGCAGGAAGCGATGTGCGAGCTGGAAGGCGGCGCCGGCTGCGCCCTCTTCCCCTGTGGCGCGGCCGCGGTGGCCAACACCATCCTGGCGTTCGTCGAACAGGGCGACCATGTGCTGATGACCAATACCGCCTATGAGCCAAGCCAGGATTTTTGTACCAAAATTCTCGCTAAACTCGGCGTCGCCACCAGCTGGTTCGATCCCCTCATCGGCGCCGATATTGCCCAACTTATTCGGCCGGAGACCCGCGTGGTGTTCCTTGAATCGCCTGGCTCCATCACCATGGAAGTGCATGATGTGCCAGCGATTGTCGCCGCCGTGCGTCAGGTCGCGCCGGAAGCGATTATCATGATCGATAACACCTGGGCGGCGGGGATCCTGTTCAAAGCGCTGGATTTTGGCATCGATATTTCTATTCAGGCAGGTACCAAATACCTGATCGGCCATTCCGACGCCATGGTCGGCACTGCGGTGGCGAACGCGCGCTGCTGGCCGCAGCTGCGTGAGAATGCCTATCTGATGGGACAAATGCTGGACGCCGATACCGCCTATATGACCAGCCGCGGCCTGCGCACCCTGGGCGTGCGCCTGCGTCAGCATCATGAAAGCAGCCTGCGCATCGCCGAGTGGCTGGCGCAGCATCCGCAGGTGGCGCGGGTCAACCACCCCGCCCTGCCCGGCAGTAAAGGCCATGAGTTCTGGAAGCGCGATTTTACCGGCAGCAGCGGGCTGTTCTCGTTTGTGCTCAACAAGCGTCTCAACGACGCTGAGCTGGCAGCGTATCTCGACAACTTCAGCCTGTTCAGCATGGCCTACTCGTGGGGCGGCTTTGAATCGCTGATTCTGGCCAATCAGCCGGAGCAAATCGCTCACATCCGACCGGATGCGGAAGTCGACTTCAGCGGCACGTTGATCCGTTTGCACATTGGTCTCGAAAATGTTGACGATCTGCAGGCGGATTTAGCAGCGGGCTTCGCGCGTATCGTGTAAAGTGACAGTCAGTGGCAACAATAGCGGACGCTTTTTAGCAAAGCGGCCGCTTTTGTTGCGCCCGGGATCAAGGTGCTCGGGTCTCTTCAGGAGTACACTAGTCAACAATACGGTACCACTTAGGAAAGTCCATGGTTGTCATTCAAGAGATTGTCGCCGCGTTGTGGCAACATGATTTTGCCGCATTGGCGAACCCTCACGTTGTGGGCGTTGTATATCTGGTTATGTTCGCCACCCTGTTTCTGGAAAACGGGCTGCTGCCCGCGTCCTTTTTACCGGGGGACAGCCTGCTGCTGCTCGCCGGCGCGCTGATTGCTAAAGGCGTCATGGACTTTGTGCCCACTATCGCCATTCTGACCGCCGCCGCCAGCCTCGGCTGCTGGTTGAGCTATGTGCAAGGGCGCTGGCTGGGCAATACGCAAACGGTGAAAGGCTGGCTGGCGCATCTGCCGCATAAGTACCATCAGCGCGCCACCTGTATGTTTGATCGCCACGGCCTGCTGGCGCTGCTCGCGGGCCGCTTTCTGGCATTTGTCCGCACCCTGCTGCCAACCATGGCGGGGATTTCCGGCCTGCCGAACCGCCGCTTTCAGTTCTTCAACTGGCTGAGCGCCCTGCTGTGGGTTGGCGTGGTCACGGGTCTCGGCTATGCGCTGAGCATGATCCCGTTTGTGAAGCGCCATGAAGATCAGGTCATGACCTGCCTGATGATCCTGCCGATTGCTCTGCTGCTGGCGGGCCTGCTCGGCACGCTGTTCGTGGTGATCAAAAAGAAATACTGCAGCGCCTGACGGCCACCTGCCGGGGGGCCTGCGCCCGCCCGGCTTGCCCTTCCCGATATTACATGCCCTGCATCGTGCGAATTCGTGCGGCATCTTCCCCGGGCGTCATACCGAAGTAGCGCTTAAACTCGCGGCTGAACTGCGAAGGACTTTCATACCCCACCCGCATCGCCGCCGCGCTGGCCTTCATGCCATCATGGATCATCAGCATGCGCGCCTTGTGCAAACGGTAGGTTTTCAAATACTGCAGCGGTGAAGTACTGGTCACCGATTTAAAATTATGGTGAAACGCCGAGACGCTCATATTCGCCTCTGCCGCCAGCCGATCGACGCTCAGGTTTTCAGTGTACTGGCTCTCGATGTGTTTCAGCACGCGACTTATCAAACTGAAATGGGTCTGTCGGCTGACCAACGCCAGCAGTGCGCCGCCGCAGGGGCCCGTCAGCACATAGTAGAGGATTTCACGGATAATCTGCTTGCCAAGAATGCGCGCGTCCAGCGGACGATCCATGACGTCGAGCAGCCGTTCGGCAGCGCACAAAATATCTTCGGAAAGCACTGCCGAATTTATTCCGCTGGAGGCGACGGCGGGCTGAAACAGCGGATCCTCGCCAATATCCATCAGTAGTTCCTGCAGCTGCAGGATATCGACGTTCAGACGCATCCCGGCGAGGGGCACCTCCGGGGTGGCAAAGGTTTCGCATTCGAAGGGCAGCGGCACGGTCAGCAGCAGATATTCATTTGTGTCGTAGCGAAAAGTCCGCTCATTGATATAACCAATTTTATGGCCGGAAAAGAGAAAAACGATCCCCGGCTGATACATCACCGGCGTCCGGGTACCCGGCTGCGTCCCATACAGCAGGCGGACGTCAGGCAGCAGCGAACTTAACAGTTCGTGCTTATCTTTCAGCTGGTTAATCTTCTCTGTCAAAATCTGGCATATCTGTGCGTGTTGCATTGCCACCGCCTCTCCCGATGTTTCTTCACCCATACATTGTGCGCAGGCTGGCGAGAATTCTCCAGCCACATGGAGAAATAGGCAAGACATCGGCAGAAATGTGCATTGAGGGTCAACGGCGCCAGGACCACAATAACCGTCATCTGGCAGCGGTATCGTCCCTGTCGGCGGTTTTACTCTTTTGAGGACACTAGCAATGAATAATTTTGACCTGCATACCCCAACCCGCATTCTGTTTGGCAAAGGCGCGATTGAAAAGCTGCGTGAACAGATCCCGGCGGAGGCTCGCGTACTGATCACCTACGGCGGCGGCAGCGTGAAAAAAACGGGCGTCCTGGATCAGGTACTCACCGCCCTGAATGGCCTGGATGTCCTTGAATTTGGCGGCATCGAGCCGAACCCGTCTTACGAAACTCTGATGAACGCCGTGAAGCTCGCCCGTGAAGAGAAGGTCACCTTCCTGCTGGCGGTCGGCGGCGGTTCAGTACTGGATGGCACCAAGTTCATCGCCGCGGCGGCCCATTACGACGCCGCTATCGATCCATGGGAAATTCTGGAAACTTACGGCAGTAAGATCGCCAGCGCCATTCCAATGGGTTCGGTTCTGACTCTGCCAGCGACCGGTTCTGAATCAAACAAAGGGGCGGTGATTTCGCGGAAAACCACCGGCGACAAACGCGCGTTTATGTCTTCGCACGTCCAGCCACAGTTCGCGATCCTCGACCCGGTTTACACCTACACTCTGCCACCGCGCCAGGTCGCCAACGGCGTGGTTGACGCCTTCGTCCATACCGTTGAACAGTACGTCACCTACCCGGTTGACGGCAAAATTCAGGACCGTTTCGCCGAAGGCATTCTGCTGACGCTGGTGGAAGATGGCCCGAAAGCGCTGCAGGAGCCAGAGAACTACGACGTGCGCGCTAATATTATGTGGGCGGCGACTCAGGCGCTGAACGGTCTTATCGGCGCTGGCGTACCGCAGGACTGGGCGACCCATATGCTCGGCCACGAACTGACGGCGATGCATGGTCTGGATCACGCCCAGACGCTGGCTATCGTGCTGCCGGCGCTGTGGAATGAGAAACGCGATACCAAGCGCGCGAAGCTGCTGCAGTATGCCGAGCGCGTATGGAATATCACCGAGGGCTCCGAAGAACAGCGTATCGATGCCGCTATTGCCGCAACCCGTAGTTTCTTCGAGCAGATGGGGGTGCCGACCCGCCTCTCCGATTACGGTCTCGACGGTAGCTCCATCCCGGCGCTGCTGGCGAAACTGGAAGAGCACGGCATGACCAAACTGGGCGAACATCAGGATATCACCCTGGACGTCAGCCGCCGTATTTACGAGGCTGCTCGCTAATTTAACCCCCGCCTGATTCACCTCTCCTTACGTTAAACAAACGTCGGGGAGAGGTGTTTTTACTACCGTTTTTAGCTATTTCGTCCAGACTTAATGCTACCCCTCGGCGGATTCTGCCTCGCCGAGTTCATTAACAGGAGGAAGGCATGACACATCCAACCGTTATAAAACTACACGACGGCAACCTGATGCCGCAGCTGGGTCTCGGCGTGTGGAAAGCTGGCAACGAGGAAGTCGTCTCCGCCATTCATAAGGCGCTGGAAGTCGGTTATCGCTCTTTTGACACCGCCGCCGCGTACCAAAATGAGGCCGGCGTCGGCAACGCGCTGCACAGCGCAGGCGTCAATCGCGATGAGCTGTTCATCACCACCAAGCTGTGGAACGACGATCAAAAACGGCCGCACGAGGCGCTGAAAGAGAGCCTCAGCAAGCTGAAGCTCGACTATGTGGATCTCTACTTAATCCACTGGCCGGTGCCGGCGATCGGCCATTACGTCGAAGCCTGGCAGGCGCTGATCGAGCTGCAGCAGCAGGGGCTGGCGAAAAGCATCGGCGTGTGTAATTTCCAGGTCCCGCATCTGCAGAAGCTGATTGATGAAACCGGCGTCGCACCGGTGATCAACCAGATTGAGCTCCATCCGCTGCTGCAGCAGCGTCAGCTGCATGCCTGGAACGCCACCCACAAGATCCAGACCGAATCCTGGAGCCCGCTGGCCCAGGGCGGTAAAGGGGTGTTCGATCAGAAAGTCATCCACCAGCTCGCCGATAAGTACGGCAAAACGCCGGCGCAAATCGTCATCCGCTGGCATCTTGATAGCGGTCTGGTGGTGATCCCGAAATCAGTGACGCCGTCGCGTATCGCGGAAAACTTTAACGTCTGGGATTTCCGTCTCGACAAAGACGAACTCAGCGAAATCGCGAAGCTGGACCAGGGCAAGCGTTTAGGGCCCGATCCGGATCAGTTTGGCGGCTAACATATAAAAAAGCCGGATAGCGCTGACGCCTATCCGGCTCTCTAACTGGCCCGGTCAGCAAAGCGCTACCGGGCACAACATCAGGCTTAACGCCCGGCGACTTTACCGCGTTTGACCGGTTTTTTCGCCGTCGTTTCACCGTTAGAACGCTGATGTACAATCGGCGTGTGCTTGGTCAGCGCCGGACGGGTATGGCGGTTCTGGCGACGCGCTTCGCGCATCTCATCCAGCGTCGGGGCAGGCACCAGGCAGTCGCGGCGTGAGCCAATCAGGTGCTTTTTACCCATCGCCTCCAGCGCCTGACGGATCAGCGGCCAGTTTGCCGGATCGTGATAGCGCAGCAGCGCTTTATGCAGACGGCGCTGTTTATCGCCCTTCGGCACCACCACCTCTTCGCTCTTATAGCCAATCTTGCCCAGCGGGTTCTTGCCGGTGTAATACATAGTGGTCGAGTTCGCCAGCGGCGACGGATAGAAGTTCTGCACCTGGTCGAGACGGAAGCGATGTTTCTTCAGCCACAGCGCCAGGTTCACCATATCTTCATCGCGGGTCCCCGGGTGAGCGGAGATAAAGTACGGGATCAGATACTGTTCTTTACCCGCCTGCTTCGAATAGGTATCAAACAATTCTTTAAAGCGGTCGTAGCTGCCCATCCCCGGCTTCATCATCTTCGACAGCGGCCCCTCTTCGGTATGCTCCGGGGCGATCTTCAGATAGCCGCCGACGTGGTGGGTCGCCAGCTCTTTGATATAGCGCGGATCTTCGACGGCGATGTCATAGCGTACGCCAGAGGCAATGAGGATCTTCTTAATGCCCTTCAGCTCACGGGCGCGACGGTAAAGATTGATCGTCGGCTCATGGTTGGTATCCATGTGCGGGCAGATATCCGGGTAGACGCAGGAGAGACGGCGGCAGGTCTGCTCGGCGCGTGGCGATTTGCAGCGCAGCATATACATGTTGGCCGTTGGTCCGCCGAGATCGGAGATCACCCCGGTAAAGCCGGGCACCGTGTCGCGAATGGCTTCGATTTCATTAATGATCGAATCTTCTGAACGGCTCTGGATAATGCGCCCTTCGTGCTCGGTGATTGAGCAGAACGAACAGCCGCCGAAGCAGCCGCGCATGATGTTGATCGAGAAACGGATCATCTCATACGCCGGGATACGCGCGTCGCCGTAAGCAGGATGCGGCACACGCTTGTAAGGCAGCGCGAAGACGCTGTCCATCTCTTCAGTCGAGAGCGGGATTGCCGGCGGGTTGATCCAGATATAGCGTTCGCCATGCTTTTGCATCAGCGCCCGGGCGCAGCCGGGGTTGGTTTCATGGTGCAGAATACGCGAAGCGTGAGCGTACAGGACCTTATCGCCTTTCACCTTCTCGAAGGAAGGCAGCAGCACATAGGTCTTTTCCCACGGTTTGGGCCGCGGCGGCTGCACGGTGATGCTTTTGGCTTCCTGCTTTTTCGGCGCAACCGGCTTGTTATCGGCACACGGCAGATCCTCACCGTACGGATGCGGGATCGGGTCAATTTTGCCAGGCGTATCCAGGCGGGTGGAATCGACGCCGCTCCAGCCCGGCAGCGCCTCTTTCACCATGATCGCGGTATTGCGCACATCGCGGATCTGGTCGATGGTTTCGCCCATCGCCAGGCGATGCGCGACTTCCACCAGCGGACGCTCGCCGTTGCCGAACATCAGCATATCGGCCTTGGAGTCCACCAGCACCGAGCGGCGCACGGTATCGGACCAGTAATCATAATGCGCGGTACGGCGCAGGCTGGCCTCGATGCCGCCAAGGATCACCGGCACGTCTTTCCACGCCTCTTTACAGCGCTGGGTGTAGACCAGGGTGGCGCGGTCCGGGCGTTTACCCGCCACGTTGCCGGCGGTGTAAGCATCGTCATGGCGCAGCTTACGGTCGGCGGTGTAGCGGTTGATCATCGAGTCCATATTGCCCGCGGTCACGCCGAAGAACAGGTTCGGCTTACCCAGGCGCATAAAGTCGTCTTTGCTGTTCCAGTCCGGTTGGGAAATGATCCCCACCCGGAACCCCTGCGCTTCCAGCATACGGCCGCAGATGGCCATCCCGAAGCTCGGGTGGTCGACGTAGGCGTCGCCGGTCACCAGAATAATGTCGCAGCTATCCCAGCCAAGTTGGTCCATCTCTTCACGCGACATCGGTAAAAATGGCGCAGGGCCAAAACAGGCAGCCCAGTATTGCGGCCAGGAAAAAAGGTCACGATCCGGTTGGATCAGGGATATTGCGCTCATATTGCTTCCGGGGGAAATGATAAAAAAATAACCAAAAGGGCGTGGATTATAAGCCGGAATGATAGTGGAAATGAAGGAGGATTTTCTCAAACCCTGACCGTGTTCCGGCCAGGGTTGAAGAGATTACGGCGCGGGATTCACCAGCATCTGGCCGATCGAGCCGCGGTCGGCAAGCTCCAGCGTCTGGCTCAGATACTGGAACGGGAAGTGCGGCCACGACGGCTGAGCATAGTAGACCAGCAGTTCAACCTGCCCGTCGACCCACACGGTGTCCTTCCAGCCGCGATCTTCCGGGAAGGGCGACGAGCCGTTGACGTTACGGATCTGGAACATCACCCCTTCAATATGGAACGACTGCGGGCGGTCGGCGCGCACCGTCCAGCGCTCCCAGGTCCCCTGTTGCGCCGTGATATCGATACGCTGCGGATCCCACAGCTGGCCGTTGATGCCCGGATCGTCGCCAAGGGTGATATCCCGGCTGCGGATCGGCGTGCCGGAGAGCAGTTCGGTCGGCAGCAGACGCACCGGCAGACTGTCGGTGACCAGCGGCAGCAGCCCGGTCGGCCGCAGGGTCAACACCAGCGTGGAGACCAGGATGCTTGACGGTTCAAAAAAGCCGCGGATACGGTCGACAATACTCGCCGCTTCTCCGCAGGTAATGGACACTTCATCGCCGTTGGTCATATCGACCAGAATTTCACGCCGTTCCCCCGGCCCCAGCGACAGCTGCTTGAGCGAGACCGGCGCCGGCAGGAACCCCTGATCCCCGGAAATCACATGCAGCAGTCGGCCATCGCTCATCTGCAGCTGATAGCGCCGGGAGTTGGAGGCGTTCAGCAGGCGCAGGCGCACCCAGCCGCGCGACACTTCGACATAGGGGCTCTGCACGCCGTTAACCAGCAGCGTATCGCCAACGAAGCCGCCGCTCCCCGGTTCGCTATATTCCGGCGTGCCGAAGTTATCCAGCCGCTTGTCCTGAATAATCACCGGGAAGTCATCAACGCCGTAGTGGTTAGGGATTGGCAGGTTCTTGCTGACCTCATCTTCCACCAGCCACATGCCGGCCAGGCCGTTGTATACCTGCTTCGCCATCCGGTTCGGCGTGTTGGCCTGATACCACAAGGTGGCAGCGCTCTGGCGGATAGGCAGCACCGGCGCCCAGTCGGCGTTCGGCGACATCATACGCGCCGCGCCGCCGATCAGCGGGCCAGGCACCTGCAGACCGCGGATGGTCATCGCGACATTCTCAGTCAGACGGTTGCTGTAGATAAGCTTGACGTCGTCCCCGCTCCAGACGCGGATCGTCGGCCCCATGTAGCGGCCATTGATCCCCCAGACGGGGGCGCGAGTGCCTGGCGTAAACGACCAGTGCGAACGCTGCAGCGTCAGAAACAGCGGCTGACCGCGACGCGATTCCAGCAGCGGCGGAACCGGCAGCGCAAGCTGCTGGCCGGCGGCATGGGCTTTCAGCGGCGCGGCGCCAGCGCACAGCGCTACGCCGGAAGCCTTAATAAACTGACGCCGACTGAGTGACATATTAACTCCATGACATACTGACAAATGAAAAAGGGAATTCGTTTCCCGCCAGCAATACGCGCGCGTTGGCGGCGTTTCCTGTCTTATGACTTTTTAGCCGCTTCGCGCGCGGCCACTTCGTTGTCCAGCTCAGCAATTTTGGCGGCCATCAGCTCGCGGCAATGCGTCGCCAGCGCGCGCACGTTGTCTTTACCGAACTGGCTGGTATCCACCGGCGGCAGCATCTCAACAATCACCAGACCGTTGTTCCAGCGGTTGAGCTTAATTTTGTTCGATGTGTTGGACACGCACACCGGAATAATCGGCACTCCGGCGGCGATCGCCGCGTGAAAGGCGCCGGTTTTAAAAGGCAGCAGGCCGCGGCCGCGACTGCGGGTCCCTTCCGGGAACATCCAGAACGAAATTTTACGCTTTTTAAAGGCATTCACCACTTCAGCAATGGTGCCATGCGCTTTGGTTCGGTTATTACGGTCAATCAGCAGGTTGCCCGTCAGCCAGTAGAGCTGGCCAAAGAACGGGATCCACAGCAGGCTTTTTTTACCTACGGTGACCGTCGGCGGCTGCACGATGTTCGACGCCGTCACCATATCATAGTTGTTCTGGTGGTTAGCGATGTAGATCGCGTTGCCATAGCTTTCCGCATCAGCAGGTTTGCGCAGTTCCACCTTCAGGCCAAATACCGGAGATAAGCGGCCAAACAGATGGCCGAAAGTGGCAACATGTTTTGGATTACGCGGGCTGAACAAGCAGTACAGACAGCCAAGTATGCACACCACGATGCAATAAATGACCACGAAAATTACTCGAAAAATGAATAGCATAGCTACCTCTAAAACCCAAACCGCTTAGAATTATTCGCTGCTGACAGAAGGCAGGCTCATCAGTTCTGCGCAGGCCGGGACCGTTCTTCCTGGGTCCCTGGTGATGGACATTGTTAATCGCAACGCCTGAATAAACAACGATTTTGCGGCATTTTTTCGCCTCCTCCCGTCAAAGACGGGAGGAGTGGCGTTTACTCTTCACTATCGCCTGCCGCGGCGCGGCGCGGCGAGTCGATTTCAACACGGTCGATCTTCTGCAGCCCGCGCATCAGCGAACCGCGGCGACCACGCTCGCCGGTGACTTTTTGCAGCTCTTCCGGACGCAGTTTGATTTTCCGTTTGCCAACATGGATGGTGAGCGTGCTCTGCGGTGGCAGGATAAACAGATGCGCCAGGCCATCCTGCCCGGCGGCGGCTTCCGCCGCAGGAATGCTGATAATTTTGTTGCCCTTGCCTTTCGACAGCTGCGGTAGATCGCTCACCGGGAACATCAGCATCCGTCCGGCTGCCGTGATGGCCAGCAGCATATCGGACTCGTCCTCAATCACCAGCGGCGGCATCACGTGCGCGTTGTCAGGCAGGGTGATCAGCGCTTTACCGGCACGGTTGCGCGCCACCAGATCGTTGAAGGTGCAGACAAAACCGTAGCCCGCGTCGGAAGCCATCAGCAGCTTACGATCGTCGCTTTCCATCAGCATATGTTCCACGGTCGCCCCCGGCGGCAGAGTCAGCTTACCGGTAAGCGGCTCGCCCTGGCCACGCGCGGAAGGCAGGGTAATCGGATCGATGGCATAGCTGCGCCCGGTGGTATCGATAAACACCACCGGCTGGTTGCTCTTGCCTTTCGCCGAGGCCTTCCAGCTGTCGCCCGCTTTATAGCTCAAGCCCTGAGCGTCGATGTCGTGCCCTTTGGCGCTCCGCACCCAGCCCATCTGCGACAGAACGATAGTCACTGGCTCAGACGGCTGCATATCATGCTCGCTCATCGCTTTCGCTTCTTCACGTTCGTGAAGCGGCGAGCGGCGTTCGTCACCGAAAGCATCGGCATCAGCCTGCAGCTCTTTTTTCAGCAGGTTGTTCATTTTACGCTCAGAAGCCAGAATCGCCTGCAGCTGGTCGCGCTCTTTTTCCAGCTCGTCCTGCTCGCCGCGGATCTTCATCTCTTCCAGTTTGGCGAGGTGGCGCAGTTTTAATTCCAGAATCGCTTCCGCCTGGGTTTCGCTGATGCCAAAGCGCGACATCAGGGCTGGCTTCGGTTCATCTTCGGTGCGGATGATCTCGATCACTTCATCGATATTGAGAAACGCCACCAGCAAACCTTCAAGGATATGCAGGCGCTTAAGCACTTTCTCTAACCGATGGTTCAGACGGCGACGCACGGTATCGCGACGGAACACCAGCCACTCGCTGAGGATCTCCAGCAGGTTTTTCACCGCCGGGCGTCCGTCGAGGCCGATCATATTGAGGTTGATGCGGTAGCTTTTTTCCAGATCGGTAGTAGCAAACAGGTGGTTCATCACCTGTTCCATATCCACCCGGTTGGAGCGCGGGACGATCACCAGACGGGTCGGGTTTTCGTGGTCCGATTCGTCGCGCAGATCGTCAACCATCGGCAGCTTTTTATTGCGCATCTGCGCCGCAATCTGCTCCAGCACTTTGGCGCCGGAAACCTGGTGCGGCAGCGCGCTAATCACCACCGCGCCGTCCTCTTTGCTCCACACCGCGCGCATGCGCACTGAGCCGCGTCCGTTCTGGTAGATTTTGCGAATTTCCGCCCGCGAGGTGATGATCTCCGCCTCGGTCGGGAAATCCGGCCCCTGCACGATATCCAGCAGTTCGTCGAGAGTCGTTTTCGGCTGCTCAATCAGGGTAATAGCCGCTTTGGCCACTTCACGCAGGTTGTGCGGCGGAATATCAGTGGCCATACCCACCGCGATGCCGGTGGTGCCATTAAGCAGGATGTTCGGTAGACGCGCAGGCAGCATTTTCGGCTCCTGCAGCGTCCCGTCAAAGTTTGGTACCCAGTCGACCGTTCCCTGTCCCAGCTCGCTGAGCAGCAGTTCAGCATACTTCGACAGGCGGGACTCGGTGTAACGCATGGCGGCGAAGGATTTCGGATCGTCCGGCGCACCCCAGTTTCCCTGCCCGTCTACCAGCGGGTAACGGTAAGAGAACGGCTGCGCCATCAGCACCATCGCTTCATAGCAGGCGCTGTCGCCGTGCGGGTGATATTTACCCAACACGTCGCCGACGGTGCGGGCGGACTTTTTGAATTTCGCGCTGGCGTTCAGCCCCAGCTCGGACATCGCGTAGACGATGCGACGCTGGACCGGTTTTAAGCCATCGCCAATAAACGGTAATGCCCTGTCCATGATCACGTACATGGAGTAGTTCAGGTAAGCATTTTCCGTAAATTCATGCAGCGCAAGGCGCTCTGCCATATCGCTCATTAATCGTGGATCCTCAATCTGGGTACCGACCGTTCGGACGGCAAAACTACCCGCGATAATACCCGATCTCACGCCCTGAGTCACAGGCCGTGAGATCGGCTGAGGATTCCGTCACGCTTAATCAGGCCAGCGGCAGATAAATATCGGTTTGCAGTTCATGCTCAGCCACCTCATGGACAAAATTGAGGTAACGGAAGTACACCGGAAAATCCCGTAACGTCTCGCCTGACGCGGGTAACCAGTCGCGATAGAGAAACCAAACGCTGTTCGCCAGCGTGTCCAGCGAGCCGTGATGGCGCACGACGGCGCAGCGTCCGCCGGGGATTTCGCCGTTAATCACGCCAAAGGCGTTTTCACCGACCGGCCCAGCGACCGTACCGCAGATATCAAAACGAAATGCCTCCTGCGGGGTGGTCTGCGGATCGTCCCAGGCGATACCCCAGGTATCGCTGGTGGCGACGGGCGATAATCCGCTCGTCTTACGCCAGGCGATAAAACGCGCGGCGGTGGTGTTGACAAGGTCCGGGCTGCCGCGATGTTGCAGTACGGCTATCCGGGTGGTGGGGAAGGAAATGATATTGACGTCCATCGACGTTTGCTCCTGTAGCGTATGTTTCGGTACGCGTCGATGCCACTCGGCCCAGTCCGGTTGCTGACGGAATTGGGTCGGGCTTTGGTCAAACGCGGTACGGAAGGCACGACTGAACGACTCCGCATTCTGAAATCCGGCATCAAGGGCAATATCGATGACTTTATCGCGGGGGTTGAACGCCAGGCGCCAACAGGCGCGTCGCAGACGCAACCACTGAATATACCGGTACAATGGAATGCCGGTATAAGCGCTAAATTGCCGGTGAAAATGGTAAGGCGAACTGTGCGCTATCGCGCTCAGCGCCTCCAGCGACAGCGGCTCATCAAGATGGCGCGCAATGTACCTACAGACACGCTGGAAGCGCCCGACATACGCCGGGCTGGCCTTAATATCGTTCATCGTCTCCTCCTCGCGACATACTCTGACAGAGCGAGGATCGCGATGCCTGACCGATCTTGCGCTTATCTGACGAAGACTTATGGCGCGATTTTACGGATCTGTTTAACGTCGATTTCTACTGAGTTCCAGTCCTTATCGACTTCCCCCTGAATTTCTACTGTGTCCTGCGGGCCGACGGTCACGCCGTTCCAGCGCTTGTGGTCGATATCGACATTGATCACCCCGGAAGCATCCTGGAATTTATACAGATCGTCAGAAATGCGCTCGGTTATCTTGCCGCGCAGGGTCACCCAGGTATCGTCCCGCAGCGATTTGGCATTGGCGACGGTGGTCACCGCGCCGCTCGGGCCGGTGAATCCGCCAGCCTGCGCTGTGGAACTGACCTGCGTGGTCGAAGAAGGACCGGTAAACCCGCCCTGTTCGGCAGCCAGCACCGGCATGGAAACCAGGGCAACGATCGCGGTCATCGCAGCAATTTTCTTCATGATGTGTTCTCCCTTCGTGTTGATATGGCTCCTATTACGCCCGACAAAACTTAACGACTTCTTAAGCGGAAAAAAGAAATTTTAATGCTGTACATCACCCGCTTCAACGCGGTTTACTGCGCAAAGAAACAGGATCGTCGGAGGGAAACATGCGCATATTACTGGTGGAAGATGACAAGCTGATCGGCGACGGCATCAAAGCCGGGCTGAGCAAAATGGGCTTCAGCATTGACTGGTTTACCGCCGGGCTGGAGGGCAAAAATGCCTTATATAGCGCCCCCTACGACGCCGCAATCCTGGATCTCACCCTCCCCGGCATCGATGGCCTCGATATTCTGCGCGAATGGCGGGACAAGGGCCGCCATGAGCCAGTGCTGATCCTTACCGCCCGCGATGCGCTCAGCCAGCGAGTGGAGGGGCTACGGCTCGGCGCCGATGACTATCTGTGCAAGCCTTTCGCCCTGATTGAAGTGGCGGCGCGCCTCGAAGCGTTGATCCGTCGCGCGCACGGCCAGAGCAGCAGCGAGCTGCGCCACGGCAAGGTGAGCCTCGACCCGAACCGCTTAACCGCCAGCCTCGACGGCGAGAGCCTGGTGCTAAAGCCGAAAGAGTTCGCCCTGCTGGAACTGCTGCTGCGTAACGCTGGTCGCGTACTGCCGCGCAAGCTTATCGAAGAAAAGCTCTACACCTGGGACGACGAGGTCTCCAGCAACGCCGTGGAAGTTCACGTCCATCATCTGCGCCGCAAACTCGGTAGCGGATTTATCCGCACTGTCCACGGCATCGGCTATACCCTGGGTGACGCATGAAACGACTTGCCCGCCTGAGCCTGCGCGTCCGTCTGACGCTGCTGTTTGCTGTGCTGACCGCGGCCGCCTGGGGCGTCGCCAGCGTGATCGCCTGGCAGCAAACCAGCAAAAAGCTGGATAAGCTGTTCGATACCCAGCAGTTGCTGTTTGCCCGCCGCCTGAGCGCCATGCATTTCGATGAACTCCGCGCCCCGCCCGAATCGCTCGGTGAAAAGAAAAAGGTGCGGCATGGACACATCGACGACGACGCGCTGGCGTTCGCCATCTTCACCCGCGACGGCACCATGGTGCTCAACGACGGCGAGAACGGGGAGGATATCCAGTGGAACTCGCAGCGCGAGGGGTTCAGTGATGGCTATCTGCGCGGCGATGATGACGAGTGGCGCTTCCTGTGGTTAACCACTGCCGATGGTCGTCATCGCATCGTCGTCGGTCAGGAGTGGGATTATCGGCGCGAAATGGCGATGGATATCGTGACCTCGCAGCTCACCCCGTGGATGATCGCCCTGCCGCTGATGTTCGTGCTGCTTATCGTGCTGTTAAGCCGCGAACTGGCGCCGTTGAAAAAGCTGGCGCGCACGCTGCGCCTGCGCGCGCCGGACTCAGCGGAATCGCTCAGCGTGGAGAAGATCCCCTCCGAAGTCCGCCCGCTGGTCGAGGCTCTGAATCAGCTGTTCCAGCGCACCCATGACGCCATGCTGCGCGAACGTCGGTTTACCTCTGATGCCGCCCATGAGCTGCGCAGCCCGCTGGCGGCGCTGAAGGTACAGACCGACGTCGCCCAGCTCTCTATGGACGATGCAGAAGGACGTGAGAAAGCGCTGGCCCAGCTCCACCAGGGGATCGATCGCGCCACCCGGCTGGTCGATCAACTGCTGACGCTGTCGCGGCTGGACTCACTCGCCCAACTGGACGACGTGCAGCCGGTCGCCATCGACGACCTGCTGCAGTCGGCGGTCATGGAGATGTATCACCATGCGCAGCAGTCCGCCATTGAACTACGCCTACACCTGAATGCCAGTCATATCGTTCACACCGGCCAGCCGCTGCTGCTCAGCCTGCTGGTGCGCAACCTGCTGGATAATGCCGTACGCTATAGCCCGCGCGGCAGCCAGGTTGATATCACCCTCAACGCCCGCGAGTTTCGGGTGCGTGATAACGGCCCAGGCATTAGCCCGCAGGCGCTGGCGCGCATCGGCGAGCGTTTTTATCGCCCGCCGGGGCAGGACGCGCCGGGCAGCGGCCTGGGCCTGTCTATCGTCCGACGCATCGCCTCGCTGCACGGCATGCAGGTTGATTTCGCCAACGCGCGCGACGGCGGCTTCGAAGCCCGCGTGTACTGGTAGCGAGATTATTGCTCATTTGGCAAAAGACTTTGCACATTTTGCTCATTTTACTGCCCCGCTTCGCGGGGTAAGATCATCGGCAAATTTTCAAGATTGAGGACAAATGATGAGCAACATCCTGATTATCAATGGCGCAAAAAAGTTCGCGCACTCGAATGGCCAGCTGAACGACACCCTGACCGAGGTCGCGGAGAGTTATCTGCGCGACGCCGGGCACGATGTTAAAAGCGTTCGCGCCGAAAGCGAGTACGACGTAAAAGCAGAAGTGCAGAATTTCCTCTGGGCCGATGTGGTGATCTGGCAGATGCCGGGCTGGTGGATGGGCGCCCCGTGGACGGTGAAGAAATATATGGATGATGTCTTTACCGAAGGCCACGGCTCGCTGTACGCCAGCGACGGTCGTACCCGCTCCGACGCCAGCAAAAAATATGGCTCCGGCGGCCTGGTGCAGGGGAAAAAATATATGCTCTCCCTGACCTGGAACGCGCCGATGGAAGCCTTCACCGACGAAGACCAGTTCTTCCACGGCGTCGGCGTTGACGGCGTTTACCTGCCGTTCCATAAGGCTAACCAGTTCCTGGGAATGGAAGCGCTGCCGACCTTTATCGCCAACGACGTGATTAAAATGCCTGATGTCCCACGGTATATCGCAGAATATCGCAAGCATCTGGCGGAAATTTTTGGTTAACTACAGGTCTACGCTCTACATATTTCGAGTTATTCGAACCTGGAGTATGACGAGATACACACAGAAGGAGTTGAGTTAACCATGTTAACAGTGATTGCAGAAATCCGTACCCGCCCGGGCCAGCACCATCGTCAGGCGGTTCTCGATCAGTTCGCGAAAATCATTCCGACCGTTTTGCAGGAGGCCGGCTGCCACGGCTATACGCCGATGGTGGATCATGCCGCCGGCGTCAGCTTCCAGACCACGGCCCCCGACTCTATCGTCATGGTGGAGCAGTGGGAAAGCGTCGCGCATCTTGAAGCGCACCTGCAAACGCCGCACATGAAAGCCTGGTCGGAAGCGGTCAAAGGCGATGTGCTGGAGACCACCATCCGTATCCTGCAGCCTGGCGTCTAAGCCCGCCGACGCAGTCGTGAAATGAAAAAGGGAGCCTGAGGCTCCCTTTTACGTCAGGCGCAGCGTACAGACTTACACTTCCAGATCCGCCATATCGCCCTTCTCCTGCAGCCAGTTGCGACGGTCTTCGGAACGCTTCTTGGCCAGCAGCATGTCCATCATCGCCGTGGTCTGCTGCTCATCCTCATCGCTGATCACCAGTTGCACCAGCCGGCGGGTATTCGGATCAAGCGTGGTTTCCCGCAGCTGCATTGGGTTCATCTCACCCAGACCTTTAAAGCGCTGGACGTTTGGCTTGCCCTTCTTACGCTTCAGCTGCTCCAGCACGCCGGTTTTTTCTTCTTCCGTCAGCGCGTAGTAGACCTCTTTACCGAGATCGATACGGTACAGCGGCGGCAGCGCGACGTAGACGTGCCCCTCTTTCACCAGGGTACGGAAATGTCTCACAAACAGCGCGCACAGCAGGGTGGCAATGTGCAGGCCATCGGAATCGGCATCCGCCAGAATACAAATTTTGCCGTAGCGCAGCTGGCTTAAATCATCGCTATCCGGGTCAATACCAATCGCCACCGAAATGTCGTGCACTTCTTGCGAAGCTAACACTTCATCGGACGAGACTTCCCAGGTATTCAGGATCTTGCCTTTCAGCGGCATGATCGCCTGATATTCGCGATCGCGCGCCTGCTTGGCAGAACCGCCCGCCGAGTCCCCTTCGACGAGGAACAGCTCGGTGCGGTTCAGGTCCTGGGCGGTGCAGTCTGCCAGCTTACCCGGCAATGCCGGACCGCTGGTCAGCTTTTTACGCACCACTTTCTTGGCGGCGCGCAGACGACGCTGGGCGCTGGAGATAGCCATCTCCGCCAGCAGTTCGGCAGCCTGTACGTTCTGGTTCAGCCACAGACTGAAGGCATCTTTCACCACGCCGGAGACGAACGCCGCGCACTGGCGCGACGACAGACGCTCTTTGGTTTGCCCGGCGAACTGCGGATCCTGCATTTTCACCGACAGCACGTAGGCGCAGCGATCCCAGATATCTTCCGCTGACAGCTTCACGCCGCGCGGCAGGATATTACGGTATTCGCAGAACTCGCGCATCGCATCCAGCAGTCCCTGACGCAGACCGTTAACGTGCGTCCCGCCCTGCATGGTCGGGATCAGGTTGACGTAGCTTTCGGTCAGCAATTCGCCGCCTTCCGGCAGCCACAGCAGCGCCCAGTCCACGGCTTCCGTCTCGCCGGAGAAGGTGCCGACGAACGGTTTTTCCGGCAGCAGCGGCAGGCCGTTTACGGCTTCGCACAGGTAGTCGTTAAGGCCATCGGCATAGCACCAGCGCTGCTCGCTGTCGTTGACCTGATCGCGAAACACGATTTCCACGCCGGGACACAGCACCGCTTTCGCTTTTAACAGATGGGTCAAACGCGAAACGGAGAAACGCGGGCTGTCGAAGAAGCTTTCGTCCGGCCAGAAATGGACGCTGGTCCCGGTATTGCGTTTGCCACAGGTACCAGTGACGTGCAGATCTTCTACTTTTTCACCGTTTTCAAAGGCGATGCTGTAGACCTGACCGTCGCGACGAACCGTTACCTCTACGCGTTTTGACAGGGCGTTGACCACCGAGATCCCCACCCCGTGCAGGCCGCCGGAAAACTGGTAGTTTTTGTTGGAAAACTTACCGCCCGCGTGCAGTCGGCAGAGGATCAGCTCAACCGCCGGCACCCCTTCTTCCGGGTGAATGTCGACCGGCATGCCGCGCCCGTCGTCAATGACTTCCAGGGACTGGTCGGCATGAAGGATAACTTCCACGCGTTTGGCGTGGCCTGCCAGCGCTTCATCGACACTGTTATCAATAACTTCCTGACCAAGATGGTTAGGACGGGTGGTGTCGGTATACATGCCCGGACGGCGGCGCACCGGCTCTAGCCCGGTGAGTACCTCAATGGCATCAGCGTTATATGAAGATTGCGTCATGGTGTGTATTCGTAGGTCGTTCAGGGCCGTTTAGCACAGGCCGAGAAATTCGATAATCTGAGTGAAATGATCGTCAAAGCCGACAAATGCGTGATTACCGCCCTCCTCCACCGTTTGCCGGCAGGAGGCGTAGTAATGAACGGCCTGGCGGTAATCAAGCACTTCATCCCCGGTCTGCTGCAGCAGCCAGAGTAAATCCGGCGCTTCAAGCGGGTCGATTTGCATGACCTTGAGATCGTAAATATGGCGAGACTCTAGCACATATTGCTGCCCGGTGTATGGATTCTCATTGTGGCCGAGAAAATTGTTCAGCAGTTCAAACGGGCGCACCGCCGGGTTGACGACCACCGCCGGCACCATAAAGCACTGCGACAGCCAGGTCGCGTAGTAGCCGCCCAGCGACGACCCCACAACCCCGAGTGGCTCGCCGCCATGCTCCAGCACAATGGATTCCAGCAGCTCTGCCGTTTCAGCCGGATAAGGCGGCAGCTCCGGTACCACCATGGTGATGTCGGGGTGCTGCTGCGACAGCCAGGTCTTTAACGCCATCGCCTTCGCCGAGCGCGGGGAACTGTTAAAGCCGTGCAGATAAAGAAGCGTCGCCATCAGTAGCCTTCTGAAGCAATATCCGGGTGGAACTCGGCGCCTTCCAGGCGGCACACTTCGGTGGTCAGCGTCCCGTCAGGATGCAGCTCCAGCCAGCGCCAGCCGGGTGAGACGGTATCCAGAGTGAAATTGGCGCAGTGTGGTTTGAACTGGACGCAGGTCGACGGCGTCGCCATCATGCGCCGGCCATTCCAGTCCAGATCCAGCTCCTGATGAATATGGCCGCACAGCAGATGTCTCACCCGCGGCCAGGCGCTCAGCGCGCGGTCCAGCGCGCCAGCGTTGCGCAGGCTGTGTTGGTCCAGCCAGCTACAGCCAGCAGGCAGCGGATGGTGGTGCAGCAGGAGTAAGGTATAACGCTCCGGCGCTTCTGCCAGCTTGTGTTCGAGCCACTCCAGCTGGAAGTCGCTCAGCTCGCCATGGGGAACGCCAAACACCTGGCTGTCCAGCAGCAGGATCTGCCAGTGGTCGCCGAGAAACACGCGCTTGGCGGGTGAAATGCCTGACGCCTGCAGCGTACTGTACATCGCCGGCTGGAAATCATGGTTACCCGGTAGCCAGACGCAGGGTGCAGCAAAACTCGCGATACCCTCAGCAAAATGCTGATAGGCCGCGGAGGAGTGGTCCTGCGCCAGATCGCCTGTTGCGACAATCAGATCGCATGGACGCTGTGAGGCATGAATAGCCGACAGTACGGCCTGATAACTTTCCCAGGTATTAATGCCTAACAACGTTTCATGTTTTTCAGCAAACAGGTGAGTATCAGTAATTTGTAAGATCCTGACTCTGGCCTCACCAGCCAGAGGTAGGTTTAACAGGCTTTCCAAATGGTGTCCTTAGGTTTAACGACGCTAACAAACCGGAATCGCCATCGCTCCATGTGCTAAACAGTAACGCAGCCAGTCGGCCAGAAACTGGTTAATTTGATGCTTTTCGTCGCGTTGATGCAACTTTTTATTAGGATAATCATACCGCGCTTTGAAGCGAAAGATCTGCTGACTCGAACACACTTCGGCCACCATGGCGTCATGGTAGAGGCGAACGGTCATCGACGGCAGGCTCCAGTAGCTTACCGCAGGCAGAGTCTGTTCTATCGCCACCAGAGTAGTGTAGCGGGTCGATTCAACTATCGTTAACCGATACTGCGCGCTTCCCACCTGATAACTTACCTTCTCACCCGCTGCATCCGTTCGCGGCAACAGGCGGCGCAACTGCGCGAAGTTGGTCTCGCACAGGCGCATCATCTCAGGGAAGTCAGGTGTATAACGCTTCATTTTGTCCACTCGTTTCGTAAATTGTGATAATGCAATTGCAGCCATTGCAAGGCGATGACAGAGGCTGCGTTATCGATTTTCCCCTCTTCTACCCACTGGTAAGCCTGTTCCCGGCTCACCACATGCACCCGAATATCCTCGTTTTCCTCGGCCAGGCCATGAATGCCTTTCGCCGTGGATGCATCAACTTCTCCCACCAGGATCGATAACCGTTCGCTGGTGCCGCCAGGACTGGCCAGATAGCTTAATATTGGTTTCGTCCGCCCAACTTCAAGTCCGGCCTCCTCCAGCGCTTCCCGACGGGCAACGTCTTCCACCGTTTCCCCCGCTTCGATCATGCCGGCGACCATTTCGAGCAGCCACGGGCTCTCGCTGGTATCATAGGCGGCAATACGGATTTGTTCGACGAGCACCACTTCGTCCCGCACCGGGTCAAAGGGTAGCAAGACGGCGGCATGCCCGCGCTCAAAAATTTCACGGGTGACTTCGCCGCTCATGCCGCCGTTAAACAGGCGGTGGCGAAAACGGTATAAATCGAGCGAAAAAAAACCACGATACAGCGTTTCGCGTGCAATAATTTCTACATCATTTTTGAAGAAGGTAATTCCCTGCTGAATGGGTTTGCTCATTGTCATGTCCTGCTAATCCGAAATTAGGGATTTCCAGACCGTTTGGCTACCGTTTTACGGTCCGTATGTTAGATTGGTGCAAATTACCGCCGGATGGCACGTAACGCCAACTTTTTACGGCGGCAGAATCGATACAATCAGCGGAATTTTTCTTAGAATTAGACCAGCGCTAAATGCTTCACAACAAGGAATGCAAATGAAGAAATTGCTCCCCATTCTTATCGGCCTGAGCCTGACCGGGTTCAGCGCCATGAGCCAGGCGGAAAACCTGCTTCAGGTTTACCAGCAGGCGCGCATCAGCAACCCCGATCTGCGTAAATCGGCAGCCGATCGTGACGCCGCGTTCGAAAAGATCAATGAAGCGCGCAGTCCATTACTGCCTCAGCTTGGGCTGGGAGCGGATTATACCTATAACAATGGCTATCGCGACAGCAACGGCATCAATTCAAACGTCACCAGCGGCTCGCTGCAGTTAACGCAGGTTCTGTTTGATATGTCGAAATGGCGCGCCCTGACGCTACAGGAAAAAACGGCAGGCATTCAGGATGTCACGTATCAGACCGATCAGCAAACGCTGATTCTGAATACCGCGACGGCCTATTTTAAAGTGCTGGCCGCCATCGACACGCTCTCCTATACCGAAGCGCAGAAACAGGCTATTTACCGCCAGTTGGATCAAACCACGCAGCGCTTTAACGTAGGCCTGGTGGCGATCACTGACGTGCAGAACGCCCGTTCACAATACGACGCCGTGCTGGCGAACGAAGTCACCGCGCGTAACGATCTCGACAACGCCGTCGAAGAACTGCGCCAGGTCACCGGTAACTACTATCCGGAGCTGGCCTCGCTGAATGTGAATGGCTTCAAAACCAACAAGCCGCAGGCGGTCAACGCCCTGCTGAAGGAAGCGGAGAACCGCAACCTGTCGCTGCTGCAGGCGCGTCTGAACCAGGACCTGGCTCGCGAGCAGATTCGCCAGGCGCAGGACGGGCATTTGCCGACGCTCAGCCTATCCGCGTCGAGTGGGGTATCGAATACTAGCTACAGTGGTTCAAAAACCCATAATAATCCTCAGCAATACCAGGATAACGATGCCGGGCAGAACCAAATCGGCCTGAACTTCTCTCTGCCACTGTATCAGGGCGGCGCGGTGACCTCGCAGGTCAAACAGGCGCAATACAACTTCGTTGGCGCCAGCGAGCAGTTGGAAAGCGCCCACCGCAGCGTCGTGCAGACTGTGCGTTCGTCGTTTAACAACGTGAACGCCTCCATCAGCAGCATCAACGCCTACAAACAGGCGGTGGTCTCTGCGCAAAGCTCCCTGGATGCGATGGAAGCAGGCTACTCGGTGGGTACGCGTACCATCGTTGACGTCCTCGACGCCACCACCACGCTGTATAACGCCAAGCAGCAGCTCTCCAATGCGCGCTATAACTACCTGATCAACGAGCTGAACATTAAGTCGGCGTTAGGTACCCTGAACGAGCAGGATCTGGTCGCCCTGAACAACACGCTGGGCAAACCGATCCCCACCTCCGCAGACAGCGTCGCGCCGGAAAATCCACAGCAGGATGCCACCGCCGATGGCTACGGCAACACTACCGCAGCGGTGAAACCGGCGTCCGCACGGACCACCCAGAGCAGCGGCAGCAATCCGTTCCGTCAGTAATACCCATACTGTGACGCGCATCGCCTGTCCGTCGGACAGGCG
>ENA-OPVU01000202-OPVU01000202.1-human-gut-metagenome-genome-assembly--contig:-NODE-202-length-43990-cov-2.310163_pt1 | contig 43990 bp, 35 predicted proteins | sample MGYA00241497_ERZ501986 | MGnify/ENA primary metagenome ERZ501986 (study PRJEB25962, sample SAMEA2042995) | human gut metagenome | biome: human gut; feature: human-associated habitat; material: faeces...
CAGTGCAGAGCCAAAACCGAAGCTGCCCTCGGGGGTCAGGTCGGGAATGTCCAGCACCCGCAGGCTGATGTAAACGCCCAGCGCCAACAGTCCGTACAGTAAGCCCTCTTGCAGGGCAGTGAGATAAAGCATAAGTTCTTGTTCCTTAACTTGATTCTGCATCTGTATTAATTGCTGTTGCTGTTCAGCTTCTTGCTGTTGCATTGCTTGCTGTTGTGATAATCTTTGTTGTTCAAGTTCTTGTAGTTTACTCTTGATTAATGATAGATTATCCATAGTATACATTTCAGCAGCATCTACTAAACTTGCACCATTCTGCATAGCAGGTTGAATTAATGCTCTAAGTTGTTCAATAGCCTGTACTTCTTTAGTACTATCAGTTACAAAGATGTCGAAATCTTCATAAGGGAAATTATCAGCTAATGTTATGAATGCTCTAGTAGTATCATCAAATATGTAATTTAAATACTGTTTATCACTATCTTTCCATGCAGCTTTAGCAGTATTTAATAACATAAGCAATGCTTGTCTTTTCACCTGATTATGCATCCAGAATAATGGTTCTGTAATATGTTCAGATTGAATAACCGAATGTTCCACGTTACCTACTAATTCAGTACTAGATATAGCTCCTTGTCTTTGTGGTGTTACTCCAGATAACTCTGAAGCCATCGATTCAATCTTATCTAGTAATTGAATATATTGAGCGATAACATTACCCATAGTAAGATCCCAAGTGGTAAATCCATTAAAATTAGATGGTCTACCTCCTTCCCTGCCTGGAATATCCCATCCTTCATCATATGGATTAATGAATGCTACTCCTAGTGCACTTAAATAATGCATCCATTTAGCAGTATCAATACCTAAACCTTTTGGTATCTGTGTAACATCCATTACAGGAACTTTGGAAATAACCATTTCAACCTGTACCTTAGGAAGAAGCTGCATTTCCATCTGAACTCCACGGTAATACTCTGGAGCACCCTTCTGAGCGCCACAGCCAAGTACCTGCGTAACTGTCATACCAGTTACTCCGATGTCGTTCATAGCCTTCTTTAACTTTTCGAAACGCTCCTGCTTCATAAGGATTTCTACCTTAGTAATCTTATTCTCATCTGGAATATCAGATGTCTTAATCATAGCTGGAACTGAGTTTTCCATGCTTTCTGAACCAACTGATACAACATCTTCATATGTTATATCTGGCATACCCGCTGTACCAAGTTCAAATCCTGCATATGCACTTGTAAGTCCGTGCTCACATATGTCAAGACCCTTTATTTCCTCTTCCTCTGTAGCTCTAAGTCCAATTGTTGCCTTGATTACAAAGAATACGATTGTCATACATACAGCAGCCCATGCTGCTACTGATACAAAACCTAATAACTGAAGTCCAAGCTGTGTAAATCCACCACCGTAGAATAAACCTTCTGCCTTAATCGCACCACTCTCAATAGCAATTGCATAACCAGGGGCTTTGCTTGTAGCAAATAAACCAACTGCGATTGTACCCCATATACCATTCATCATATGAACAGCTACTGCACCAACCGGATCATCAATGTGAAGCTTATAATCAAGAAGCCATACACCAAATACCACCAAAAGACCTGCTACAATACCTATTACTATTGCACCTGCTGCATCTGTTACATCACAAGAAGCTGTAATAGCTACAAGTCCTGCAAGTGAAGCATTAAGACACATTGAAACATCCGGCTTACCATACTTAATCCATGTAAATACCATACAAGTTACAGTTGCAATTGCTGGTGAAACTGTTGTTGTAAGGAATACCGAACCTAAATCCTCAATTGTTGTACAAGCTGCACCATTAAATCCATACCAGCCAAACCATAATATAAATACACCAAGTGCACCAAGTGGAATACTATGTCCTGGGAAAGCATTAACCTTAACTACCTTACCATTTTCATCTTTAACAAATTTACCAATACGAGGTCCTAATATCTTAGCACCTATAATAGCTGATATACCACCAACCATATGTATACAGCAGGAACCTGCGAAATCATGGAAGCCTAACTGTGATAACCAGCCTCCGCCCCATATCCAGTGTGCTTCAATAGGATATACAAGTGCCGATATAACACCTGAATATACACAATATGAAAGGAACTTTGTTCTCTCTGCCATAGCTCCTGATACAATAGTAGCTGTTGTTGCACAGAATACTAAATTAAATACAAAACTTGAAAAATTGAAATTATCATAAGCTGTAAAAATATCAAATCCAGGTTTTCCAATAAAACCAAATAAATCTTCACCTAATAATAAACTGAAACCTATTACTATGAATACTACTGTTCCTATACAGAAGTCCATAAGGTTCTTCATAATAATGTTACCTGCGTTCTTAGCTCTGGTAAAACCAGTCTCAACCATTGCAAATCCTGCCTGCATCCAGAATACTAATGCAGCACCTATAAGAAACCATATACCAAATGTCTGGTCGCTTATCAAGCTTGTTAATTCTTCTATTGCCATATTCGTTTCCTCCCTGTTCGCGCCGGCACATAATATTTATTTATGTACCCTTGACAAATACTTTTTATTGTGGTTGATGAAGTTGATCAGGTTTCATCTGGTATCATAACAGTTGTTACTAAACGGCTGCTTTATTCCTATAGTTAAATAAAACAAAAAAAGACGTGTAACCATATATAATGGATACACGCCTTTGTGCAATCAACTGTTTGATTTATGTGTTTAATTATACATATCTTTCCAAATAAGTATTGAAAAAATCGGACATATTATTGACTTTTTTAATATTTGTTTTATTATTATTTTATAAATGTAATCAAATATACTACTTATCAACATTATTTTAATGTATATAATATCAGAAGTGAAATGACTTTGACACCGATATTATAATAATACCAATTAATGCAATTATAAAATCAGGAGGGTACTTATGAAAGACCATTTACACCAGCCATTATTATTTAATCCAGCAATATATAACAGCTCAGATGGTAAACAGCACATCAATTACAAATATATAACCGTGCCACAGACTATGCTTGTATACGCCATAGACAACACCACCGGCTCTGCAAGTAGGAAAGTATCCACTCTTATTCCATGCTCTAGTGCAGAATGGATAATAGGATATAATAAGAATAACAGCAGTTCTTCCTTCTACTGTATTGGACCAGTAAGCAGACGTTTTGACTATACTTTTGGAGATTTTGATTATTATTTTGGAATTCGTTTTGCGGATAAGGGCTGTTATTTTGCACCATCCGTTGATGACAGCGTGCTTCCAGCTTCAATTGCCAATCAGGTATTTGAATACGAACCTGCCACAGAGTCTTTTGAATACAGACTTATATCTGAATTAATCCAAGCCGAAGATTTTGACGGACAGCTTGAAGCTTTAATATGTTTCCTTAATGACAGCAAAAAATATATAGCTGTCCCTGACAATATCATACATATGGCTAATGAGATAAAGAAAGCTTCCGGCAATATTCATATATCTGATTTATCCGAAATGTCAGGGTACTCTGAACGGCACATTAACAGATTATTCAAATCGGCATATGGTGCAGGTCCTAAAGATTACTGCAAGAATATCAGATTTCAGAAAATCATATCTGATATTATAAATGACCCATACAAAGAAAACAGCGATTATATTGCCAATGCCGGATATTCTGACCAGGCACATTTCCAGAGGGAATTCAAGGCTTACACAGGCATTACACCTAGAACTTTTATTAAGGAATTAACCGCAGAATATATTATATAACTATACCGTCAATTAAATTACCTGACTGAATTTTTCAGAGTTATAAAATATGCGTGGTGTTTACCGCCATCCAGACGATAAGCACCACGCATATTTATTTCTACACAAAATCAGACATAACAGTATTGCTTATATCTATGCCTCTGTCTGTAAGTGCTATTCTTGTACCATTCTGCCACAAAAGACCTTTTGCTATATTATCTTTTATCTGCTCTTTATATACACTGTATATATCTTTTCCAAATATATCTTTAAAATCGCATATATCAATCCCAGCAGACTTTCTTAAACCAAGAAACATATATTCAGCCATCTCATCTTCCAGCGTGAGAACCTCTATATTTTCTTTAAGGTCCTGACAGTTATTATTTATTTCTAAAGAATTCTTAAGAGTCTCTTGGATATTCTTAATATTTTCCACAATACACTCTTTATTGCTTTCTTTATTATCAGCATATTCCACACATAATGCCTTAATATAATTATTAATATCGCTGATGTTAGTATACCTTTTATGATTACATAATGAAGCTGCACCAATTCCAAAACCGATATAATCGGTTCTATCCCAATATTTAAGATTATGCTTACATTCATAACCTGCCTTGGCATAATTGGATATTTCGTATCTTTCATAACCTGCCTGACCTAATATCTCTTTAGTAAGTGCATACATTTTCCTGTCGTCATCATCATCAGGAATATCCGGATAATTGTCTATGTTATCATACAGCCTTGTGCCTTCTTCTATTATAAGACTGTATACAGATATATGCTCTGTATTAAGTGATACAGCCTCCTTTAGCACTCTGGTAAAGCTTTCTATGGTCTGACCCGGAAGTGCTGACATAAGGTCTATATTGATATTAGTAAAGCCTGCATTCCTTGCTATGGCAAGGCTGTTCTTAAACTGTTCAAATGTATGAATTCTTCCAAGCATACGAAGCTCTTTATCATCAGTGCTCTGCAATCCAAAGCTTATTCTGTTAATCCCAGCTTCCCTGTAAATGTATGCTTTTTCACTATTTATTGTACCTGGATTACATTCTATTGTTATCTCTGCATTGCCATCAACACGATATCTTTGCTTTACAGCCTCTAATATATCTTTAATATATTCAGCATTTATTGTTGACGGAGTTCCACCACCGATAAATATTGAAGTTACATTTTTATCAAGACCAGCCTCACTTAATGCTATCTCATTAATTAAAGCTTTAACATAACTGCTTTTCGTCTTATCATCTGCTGGTGCAGATAAGAAATCACAATATATACATTTTTGCATACAAAAGGGGATATGTATATATATCCCCAGTTCGTTATTATTCTTCATCTAACTTTAATACACTCATAAATGCTTTCTGTGGTATCTCTACGTTACCAATCTGACGCATTCTCTTCTTTCCTTCCTTCTGCTTTTCAAGAAGCTTCTTCTTACGGGAAATATCACCACCGTAACACTTGGCAAGTACATCCTTACGAAGTGCCTTAACAGTTTCCCTTGCTATAACCCTGCTTCCGATGGCCGCCTGAATAGGAATCTCAAACTGCTGTCTAGGAATTTCCTGCTTAAGCTTCTCGCACATCTTTCTTCCACGTTCCTCCGCACTTCCTGCAAATACAATAAATGAAAGTGCATCCACTTCTTCCTTGTTGATAAGAATATCAAGCTTAACAAGGTTAGACCTCTCATATCCCTTCATTTCATAGTCAAATGAAGCGTAACCTCTTGAGCGTGACTTTAACGCATCAAAGAAGTCATATATTATCTCATTAAGCGGAAGGTCATACTTAAGCAGTGCTCTTGTCTGTTCTATATATTCCATACCGTTGTATACACCACGGCGTTCCTGGCAAAGTTTCATAATAGGTCCAACAAATTCGGTTGTAACCATAATCTCAGCACTTACCATAGGTTCTTCCATATAGTCTATCTCTGATGGATCAGGCATATTAGACGGATTAGTAAGGTCTATAACTTCACCATTAGTCTTATGGACTTTATATATAACACCCGGTGCTGTTGTTACAAGGTCAAGGTTATATTCTCTTTCAAGTCTTTCCTGTATAATCTCAAGATGTAAAAGCCCTAAGAAACCACATCTGAAACCAAAGCCAAGTGCTATAGATGTCTCTGGCTCAAACTGGAGAGAAGCATCATTAAGCTGAAGCTTCTCCAATGCTTCTCTTAAATCCTGATATTTTGCACCGTCCGCCGGATACAGACCACAGTATACCATAGGATTGACCTTCTTATAACCAGGAAGCGGTTCTGCTACTGGTCTGTCATTATCTGTAACAGTGTCACCAACTCTTGTATCCTGAACATTTTTGATACTTGCTGTAATATATCCAACCATACCTGCACTTAATTCATCGCAAGGTATGAACTGACCAGCTCCGAAGTAACCTACCTCAACTACTTCTTCTACTGCTCCGGTTGCCATCATTCTTATCTTAGTACCCTTCTTTACAGTACCCTCTACTATTCTTACAAATATAATAACACCCTTATATGCATCGTATAATGAGTCAAATATAAGTGCAGATAAAGGATTAGCTGCATCACCTGTAGGTGCTGGTATTTTCTTTACTATCTGTTCAAGAACTTCCTCGATATTAATGCCATTTTTCGCTGAAATTAACGGAGCGTCCTGAGCCTCTATTCCGATAATATCCTCAATCTCATCTTTAACTCTGTCTGGTTCTGCACTTGGAAGATCAATCTTATTAATAACAGGAAATACCTCTAAGTCGTGGTCAAGTGCAAGATATACATTGGCAAGTGTCTGTGCCTCTATGCCCTGTGCCGCATCTACTACAAGTACAGCACCATCACAAGCCGCAAGTGCCCTTGATACCTCATAGTTAAAGTCAACGTGACCCGGAGTATCAATAAGATTAAATATATATTCTTCGCCGTCCTGGGCCCTGTATACAGTTCTTACTGTCTGTGACTTTATTGTAATTCCTCTCTCCCTCTCGATATCCATATTATCAAGAACCTGCTCCTGCATTTCCCTGCTTGTAAGGAGTCCTGTCTTTTCTATAATTCTGTCGGCAAGAGTTGACTTGCCGTGGTCAATATGTGCTATAATACAAAAATTTCTTATGTTCTTCTGATTAATTACTGCCATTCGTATAACCTGCCTGTTCTAAGTATTTCATAATTCCATCAGCTATAAGCTTAGCTGTATTGTCTATATCTGTTGTTACAAGTTTATTATCCTTACTGCTGTACATATTGCCTAACTCTATTATACAGCTCGCTACTTTGCTGTGCTGGTTCAGGTAATAATCTTTGCTCTTATTATCAGGAGTACCCGTATTCACTCCCGATAAGCTTACATCTACTCCATTTAACTCTTCCATAATATCACTTGCAAGGCTTTTAGAGTTAGATGGTGAAGATGTATGAATCCATGCACTTATTCCCTTACTGCTTCCTGACTTATCAGTAATATCCCTATGAAATGACACAAGTGCCGCTGCTTTGGCGTTATTGCATATCTCTATACGCTTGGTATAATCCACCGATGTATCAGTTGTTCTTGTCATAACAACTGTAACGCCAGCACTTTCAAGCTCATTCTTAACGCTGTCAGCTAAAGATAACATCTGTGTCTTTTCATAGTTAGTTCCGTCGTACTGTCCTGTATCACTTCCACCGTGAGGAGCATCTATACAGACTATTGCCTTAGACGACCAGTTAATTGTCTTATTATTACTTTCTTTGTTATTATCCTCATTGTTCTGCAAAAGCCCATCATCAGTTACCTCATCTGATGTTGTCTTTCCTATATTCATAATTGACCTTATAGAAGCTCCACAGTCAATATATAACATTACGGCAAATATTAATATAGCTGCTAATGAAGCCACTCCGAATATTCTGTCCCACTTAAATGATGTATTATTCTTATTATTCATTATTATCTCTCCAATCCATACCCTTTCTATTTTCTTAGAATACAAGCGGATTGTCAAGTAAAATGTTTAACAGCTTCTCACCATTTCTCTTTTTAATCTCTTTATAATCTTCTTTTCAAGTCTTGATATATATGACTGCGATATTCCAAGCATATCAGCGACCTCTTTTTGTGTCTTTTCCTCTCCATCTTTATCACTAAGACCATATCTTAAATCGACTATAATTCTCTCCCTCTCAGACAAATTGCCAATCGCCCTCTTTAATGCTTTCATCTCAACCTCATTTTCAAGGTCTTTATAACACACATCATCTTCAGTTCCAAGAATATCAGATAACAAAAGTTCATTGCCATCCCAGTCAACATTGAGTGGTTCATCAATTGACACCTCTGCTTTTACCTTGCTATTTCTTCTAAGATACATAAGAATTTCATTCTCTATACATCTTGAAGCATAAGTTGCAAGCTTTATATTCTTATCCCTGTCATATGAATTAATTGCCTTTATAAGACCTATTGTGCCAATTGATATAAGGTCCTCTACTCCAACACCTGTATTATCAAATTTCTTGGCTATGTATACAACAAGTCTTAAGTTATGTTCTATAAGCATTTTCTTAGCATAATCGTCATTATCAGTCTTTAACATTGCCAGCACATTTTTCTCCTCCTCAATATCAAGCGGTGCTGGCAGCACCTCTGTACCTCCTATATAATGAACTTCTCTTGTCCCCATCATATAAAAATTCTTAATAGAAGGTACCACCTTAAGCTGAAAACGATCTGCAACTGCCACTTTAATCACTATCTTACTCCTCTTTTCTACGGTGCTTTCTTTTGTCTTTACAGGAATACGAAAGCACCGCCGACATACCCTGTTTATTATTGCATCATATGTCCCGTGACGCTTTTGGGGGTGCATATGATGAGCATCTTTGTGCTCATTATTGCATCATATGTCCATTAATAAGTGCCTGATATTCCCCTGCCTGTGATACGCATACCTCTGACAATCCTATAAGCACATTTTTATAAGCTTTCGTCTTAACATCATTGGATATGTATATGTAATCTGCTGTAATTACCTCTATCATTCCTGTGTCCATACCTACACTCCTGTATGGAATAAGATGATATCTTATTCTGCTGTAATCATTTATCTTAGAAAGAACCTTGTCAAAACATTTCTTATCCATAACATTTACTGGTTTATTACAATAATAATCACTAAGCTGGTTTCCAGTGTCTATCATTCCCTTTAATGTAATACGTTCGTCCCCAATAACCACTGTTACTACATATATCTGCATTTTTCTATTGAGCTTCTCTTTGCTTCGTACCAGTATGATGAGCATAAGATACGCCACGACTGCATATATAACCAACTGCCTGTTGTTTATCATTATATTCTTTATTACAAAGCCAACATATGTATAGTACACGAGTAAATGTATCGCACCGCCAAGAAATACTGCTATGCCAATCATTACCGCTACGCCTTTTAACAAGTCCTTTATATAACTCCTTATAGCAAACCAATTAATCTTTCCTGAACTTCCCTTGATAATATTTAATGGACTATTAATTATCATAAGCATTAATCCAGTGATGATTAAATATGTGCACCAATTAACGAAAAGCCTATATTCATCCGGAATACATATTGCAATGACTGACCATATTGCCCCCAAAGTGGAAGAAAGCAGCAGACGGGACAGTGATGTATGATAATGCATTATTTTGTTTACCATAACCATAACAATCAAATCCATACAATAATTAATTCCAAATAATACATCAATGTATATTACAATTCACTCTCACCTCCATTGCACAATCAGGTATACCCTGCATAATAGTTTACAGAAAATGCTTTCCTGCAACGAAAATAAGTATACATAACTTAATATGCAAAATTTGTCAAAAGCACAGAGTCACATTAATTTTCTAATATAATTCGCTATGAAATAAAAAAGAATGTGTGAAACACATTCTCGCACCGAGCACGGTCGCTTGCGACAAAATACATCTTCGTGCAAGTGTGCATCATCGGCATATAGTGCCTTTTATGTAATAGGGAATTCTATTGGAATTTCCTATTACATAAAAAAGGAACGCCGAAGCGTTCCTTAATATCAATATTTCATTAACAATAGCATAAACCCAATAAATATATGAACCGACAACCTATCTGTCAGATTAAATGATTATATTAATTACTTTCTGTTCTTCTGAAGGAAAGTAGGTATTGTAATACCATTAGACTTCACATTGCTTGTAACAGGGGCTGGCTGCTTAAGTCCTGGAAGTGGTGTCTGAGACTGTGTACCTGTCATACCGCCTGCTGGCTGAACTGGTGTCTGTGGAGCCTGATATGTATATGCTGGCTTTACTGCTGGTTTAACAGTCTGTCCAACTCCCTGTGTTGCCTGTGCCTTAGGTGAGAACTTCGCCATTGCAGTATTGACATTCACATCTTCAATACCTGTAGCAATTACAGTTATTGTTACGCTGTCTGTAGCTGTCTCATCATATATAGCACCAAAGATGATATTGGCATTATCACCTGCAAGTTCCTGAACATAGCTTGCAGCCTCATCTGCTTCAACAAGGCTCATATCACCAGATACGTTGATAATAACGTGTGTAGCACCCTCGATTGTTGTCTCAAGAAGTGGGCTTGTAACAGCCTGCTTAACAGCTTCAATAGCCTTATCATCACCTGTAGCATTACCGATACCGATATGTGCGATACCCTTGTCTGACATAACTGTCTTAACATCTGCAAAGTCAAGGTTGATAAGACCTGGTACATTAATAAGGTCTGTAATCCCCTGTACTGCCTGCTGTAATACCTCATCAGCCTTCTTTAAGGCATCTGGCATAGTTGTTCTTCTGTCTACTATCTGAAGAAGCTTGTCATTAGGAATTACAATAAGTGTATCCACGTTCTCCTTAAGCTTCTCAATACCCGATTCTGCATTAGTCATTCTTGTTCTTGCCTCAAATCTGAAAGGCTTAGTAACAACACCAACTGTAAGGATACCCATCTGTTTAGAAATCTTAGCAACAACCGGAGCTGCACCTGTACCAGTTCCGCCGCCCATTCCGCAAGTAACGAATACCATATCCGCACCTTTGATAGCTTCTGTTAATTCTTCAACATTCTCTTCTGCTGCTTTCTCACCAATCTCAGGCTGGGCTCCTGCACCAAGTCCCTTAGTAAGCTTCTCACCTATCTGAATAGCTGTTGGAGCTTTACAGAACTGTAATGCCTGGCTATCTGTATTAATACCAATAAATTCTACCCCGCTTATATTCTCATCTATCATTCTATTAACAGCATTATTACCTGCTCCACCTACGCCGATGACTATAATTCTTGCTGATGAATCTGATTCGTTAATTATTTCTACCAAGGTTGTTGCCTCCTTTAATCAATCCTTATACATTTATCTATAATGATATAATTTTTCGCAATAAATATCAACTGATTTTTTCATTTTATTTCACTAAAAATTGAACTTTAAAGCGTACAATTCTGAATATTTACACATCATTTTAGTGTGTTTTAATTATATTCATCTTTTTTGAATATTATAGATGAACTGTCTTTTGTATAATCCTGCATATACAAAGAACCTTTAAGCCCTGCAAATTTGGTTTCCATCTGTTTTAACTCAAAAAGCTTGTCCGTATAATCATCACTCTTTCCAAGGTATACCTTAACCTCGTCTATATACAATATTACATTGTCCGATGAGTCAAAATATACTTTTGAAACATCAAGATTATACTTATCAAAGCTCTGTGTCAGATCAAGTATGTGCCTGAACACTTCATCATCTCCGACTTCAAGCTTGGAATCAAGCACTATTGAATTAAACTTAAGACCTATTATCTCAGGAACTTTTTCAAAAGTTTCTGTTGAACTTTCAACAACAATACCGTCTTTGTCAAAATACATATTACAGCCCATATAACGTATATAACCAATAACTGCCTTTTCATAGACTGTTATGTACATACCTCTTGGCCACTGTATTTCAACATCATATTTCTGAATGAAAGGTATTGTCTTTTTCTTATTGCCAAACAGTGTATACAATACAGTGTTTGGTGTGTCATTTCCAAATATTCTGTTTGTCATTTCTTCATTAGAATAATGGGAATTACCCACATATGTTATCTTATCAGTTCTAAATCCAAAATAGACAGCCGCACACGGGCTGCCACAATAGTAGATATTATGAACAGCCTTTTTTTCTTTCTCGCCTTTGCCATAACTATCTCTCTAACCTAATCTGACTACTTATATTAAACACAATTCCTAACTCTGCCAGCAGGAACAGACTCGCCGTGCCTCCATAGCTTATAAATGGAAGTGTTACGCCTGTATTAGGAAATACATTGGTTACAACGGCAATATTAACTATTACCTGAATTGCTATATGGGCGAATATTCCAACTGCAAGAAGTGAACCGAACAAATCTGGTGAGTTCTGTGATATATATATAATTCTCCAGAGCATTATTATAAAAAGCATAATAACGCACGCAGCACCAAACAGTCCTAACTCCTCACATATTATTGAAAATATCATATCATTCTGCGACTCTGGTATGAAGCCTAACTTCTGCATACTCTTTCCAAGTCCCTTACCAAAAAGTCCGCCAGAACCTATGGCATAAAGCCCCTGCATAGTCTGATAGCCTTTTCCGTCTATGTACTTTTCAGGGTCTACCCATACTAAAAGTCTTGTAAAACGGAACTTCTTAAACTGGACTCCATTTTCAACAGCCTGCTTAAGCCACTGCCTGCCTGCTATATAGCCTGCCATTATAATTCCAATAATTCCGCCGTGAACCCAGTAATTAGGATATACAACAAATGTCATAACAAACACAATTCCACATACTATGATTGCACTACTTAAGTTAGATGTAATTCCAAAAAGCATAGCCGCTGGAATTACTGCACAGCCCAAAAATATTTTCGCTATCTGTGACAGTTTTTTAATCTTTGTTCCTGACGCACACATCTTAGCCGCCGCCATAATAATAACACTTATCTTAACAAGCTCTGCTGGCTGAAAGCTTATCGGACCAATATATATCCATCTTTTAGCACCGTGGCTTTCACGTCCAAATGGAATAACTGCTAACACCATTAAAAGTGATATAACAAATATCCACGGAGCGGCCTTTTTTAAAATATGGTAATCTACAAATCTTGCTATAAAAAACATACACGCAAAACCTAACAGGTCAAATATAAGCTGTCTTTTAAAATAGTATTCCGGATTGCCATAATTAATCTGAGCTGTGTAAGAACTTGTACTGTATATCATTGTAAGTCCGAAACCTACAATGAATATAAGCACAAACAAAAGACTGTAATCAAAATAGAATCCATTCTTTCTTTTTCTTCTTTTCTTTGCCATAATTAAAGCTCATTGACATATTGCTTGAACATGTCACCTCTCTGTTCATAATTATCAAACATTCCCCAGCTTGCACACGCTGGTGATAATAATACTGCATCACCTTTGTCTGCGCTGGCTGCACATATATCTACTACCTCTTTTAAATCATTAGCAAATACATAGTCCTTAAATCCGTATTTATCACAGGTCTGGGCTATTTTATTAGCAGTCTGGCCTATAAGAACAAGCTTCTTTACCTTGCCCTTGAAGGCTTTTACATACATATCAAATTCAGAGCCTTTATCATAACCACCACCTATTAATATAGTTGGTCTTACCATAGCCTCAATTGCTTTTACAGAAGCTTCCGGATTAGTTCCCTTGGAATCGTTGTAATACCATACATCATTCTTGGTAGCTACATATTCTATTCTGTGTTCTACAGCCTTGAACTTCTTTACCTGCTGTACAATTATGTCATCAGGTATGCCTGCTGCCTTAGTCATTGCTATAGCAGCACATACATTTTCATAGTTATGTGTTCCAAGAAGGTTCATATCGTGTACATTAAGCATAAGCTCATCTGTGGTGCCATCTGTATATCTTATATCATCTCCCTGAACATATGCACCAATCTCAGGCTTTCTCTTGCTTGAGAACCATACAACCTTAGCTGGACACTCACTTCCAAATCTGTATAATTCTTCGTCCTCCATATTAAGGACACACACATCATCCTTTGTCTGGTTCATAGAAATGTTTTCTTTAGTCTTGGAATAACATTCCATTGTATGATGTCTGTTAAGGTGGTCTGGTGTAATGTTAAGTATCGCACTTACAACCGGATGGAACTTGTGTATTGTTTCTAACTGGAAGCTGCTTATCTCTGCTACTGTATAAGAGTCATTACTTGTATTAAGCACTTCTCCCGTATATGAATTACCTATATTTCCAACAACAAATGTCTTCTCATTATAGGCTTTCACTATCTGTCCTACCAAAGCTGTAGTTGTTGTCTTGCCATTAGTACCTGTTATGGCAATTATTCTGCCTTTATCATAATTATATGCAAGTTCTATCTCGCCCCATACTGGAACATCTGCTTTCTTAAACTGTTCAACAATAGGACTGTCAACCGGAACGCCCGGACTTATTACAAGAAGGTCGACCTGATTAGTTATATCCTCTGGCAGCTTTCCAATAATAATCTCTGCTTTATTGCCTTTAAGTTTCTTTGATATATCTTCCCTTGAAAGCTTTTCGTTACCGTCATATATAATACAGTCTGCACCAGCTTTGTTAAGAAGGTCTATAGCACCGATTCCACTTATTCCAGTACCAACTACCATTACCTTTTTATTATTTAATTCCATAATGTTCCTCCATTACCACGCATATAATACGTTTTTTAAACAACTGTCTTTATTTTACTCTACACCTATCCATCTGTAAAGCGGATAAACACTGTTTTAACGCTTTATTAACGCATTTTCTTACTTGTTATTAAGGTACGGAAGTATATTTTCATATAACTCTCTTATGACCGGTGCTGCAATTGTACCGCCATAATATACCCCTTCTGGCTCATCAATAAGACACATAGCAATAACCTGTGGATTTTCCACACTTGAAAATCCTATAAATGAAGCGATATACTTTCCAGAGCCTCTCGGAAGCTTCTGTGATGTTGCTGTCTTTCCACCTATTGAAAAGCCCTCTATATATGCATTCTTTCCACCGCCTTCCTCAACTACCTGCCTTAATATGTCCCTCATAGTATCACTTGTTGATTTGTCAATTGTGCTCTCAGTTGTAGAATAATAGAACTCATTATAAGTCTGCCCCGAACCATCACTTGTCTTAACTGCAAAATGAGGTGTAACAAGGTTACCACCATTGACAATTGCTGCCGCCGCACGAAGCATCTGGATAGGTGTTATCTGAAATGACTGTCCGAATGACATTGTTGCAAGCTCTACTTCACCAACGTTTTCTTTATTGTGGATAATCGTTGAAGCCTCACCAGCAATATCTATTCCAGTCTTAGACAAAAGTCCAAGCTTGCCGCAGTAATTATAGAAATTATCAACACCTACCCTTCTTCCCCATTCAATAAATGCAGGGTTGCAGGAATTCATAACTGTATGTGTAAAATCCTGTGTTCCATGGCCCGTTGTCTTATGACACCTTATGCGCCTGTCACCAACAAGCGTTGAACCTGAACAGGTATAGGAGTCACTTAAACTTACAACTTTGGTTTCAAGTGCTGCTGTTGCAGTTACCATTTTAAACACTGAACCTGGCTCATAAGTATCATTAATGCAGAAATTTCTCCACATATTATTAAGAAGATCCATTTTATTGCCTGAACTGCCGTCATCTTCCACCTCGTAATTAAGTACATACGGCTCATTAAGATTATATTCAGGCACGTTGACCATTGCATACAACTCTCCATTATTAGGATTCATAACTATTATTGACACCCGCTTAGCATTTTTCTTTGCAAGCGTTGTATATGCTAACTGCTGGGCATATGACTGTATATTCATATCTATGCTTATATATAAATCCTGACCTCTCTGCGGCTCTAACCTTCCCTCTTTTGCATTTTTTATCTCTGTACCCCATGCATCGGTAAGTGTAAGTATCCTGCCATTATTGCCAGCAAGATATACATCATACTTAGCCTCAAGTCCGACTATTCCCTGATTATCACTTCCTGTAAAGCCAAGCACCTTGGAAGCAAGCGTATCATAAGGATAATATCTTTTATAATCCTCATCTACCTTAACTCCATTTAAGCCAGCTTTCCTTATTATATCTCCTGTATCTTTATCAACATTGGTCTTTATAGTTTCAATTGACGATACCTTTTCAACCTTTTTTCTTACAGCTGCTTCGTCCATATCAAGATTGTCACAAAGCATTTTAATAACTTCTTCCGGCTTATCTATCTGGCTGTGAATAACGGATATTGTACACACAGTCGTATTGTCAGCAAGGACAACTCCATTAGTATCAAGAATTCTTCCGCGCATAGCCTTTATGGCTCTCTCCCTCTCGTGAAGCTCTGTTGCACGCACGCTGTAATATTCAGCCCTGACGGTCATTATATATCCAACTCTTACTGTGAGCAGTGACATTATAAGCACAAGGCTTACTATAACCACCAGAAGCTTCTTTCTATGTCTTGTTCTTACAAAATAACCATATCTCTCATCTTCATTAAGCTTAATTCTTTCTGTCACTAATACAATAACCCCGAATAAACTTACTTATTATTATGAAAGTTTATTCAGGGTTATTCTTATACTTATTATTACTTAACAGCTTAATTAGATGAAGCTGTGCCTGCTGGTATCCCATCAACTGTTAATTCATCAGGACTCGAACTTGTATCCTCATATTCGTCTGAGGCATCCTTGTATACATTCATATATGGAAGAAGCTTTTCAAGTATATTGTGTGTAAGTGTAAGCACATCTGCTGAACTTCCTGATGTTCCTGTAGTTCCATATGGCTCATCAATAACTACATATATTGCAAACTTAGGATTTTCTGCCGGTGCGTGTCCTATAAATGATATAATCCACTTGTTATCCTTTCTATCACCCTTCTGGGCTGTTCCTGTCTTACCAGCAACTGAATATCCTGTAACGCCTGCTTTCTTGGCTGTTCCTTCTTCTACTGTATTCTTAAGATATCTTCTTAAAAGCTTTGATGTTGAAGCTGTAATTGTCTGTCTTACAAGATTAGCCTTATATTCCTTTACAACTTCACCATTGGCTGATTCAATTCTCTTTACAATATGTGGCTGGTAAAGCATACCACCATTAATAATCGAACAATATGCCGCCATCATCTGCATCATATTAACATTAATAGTCTGTCCAAATGAATTACAAGCCGCATCAATAGTTGTCATACGGTCACCATATACGATACCTGTTGTCTCACCTGGAAGATCTATTCCGGTTATCTTTCCAAATCCAAACAATGACTGGTAATATGCAAATCTGCTGTTACCCATCTCAAGTGCAAGATGAATCATATACGGGTTGCAGGAATTCATAAGTGCCTGCTCAACTGTAAGTGAACCATGTGAACCTATTGTACTGAACACATGACACTTTAATTTATAATCAGCTACAGTTTCAAATCCCTTGCATACATATGTATCACCATCCTTTACAACACCTTCCTCCAAAGCTGAGGCTACCGTTACTGGTTTAAATGTTGAACCTGGCTCATAACTTTCTGACACACAATAATTAGTCCATAAAGAATACAGGTTATTTCTGTATTCTTCATCAGACATATCTTTAATCTCCTCATCTGTATACATACCAGTTAATTTTCTTGGATCATTAAGATTAAAGGTTGGATAACTAGCCATTCCAAGTATCTCACCATTAGATGGGTCTGCCACTACTACTGCTGTATTCTTTGAAGGCTTTTCTTCATTATATTCTAATATGCATTTCTCAATAATCGACTGTACATTATAATCAAGTGTTGTAACTATATTATTGCCATCAACAGCATTTTTCTGAGTCTCTGTAACCTCAAGTCCCTCATCTACATAGCTATATGTTGTTCCATTGGTACCAGTTAATTCCTCATCATACTGGCTTTCAATTCCAAGTTCACCACCATTAGTGGCACTCGCAAATCCAACAACATCACTTGCAAATGTTCCAAGAGGATATTTTCTTATATAGCTGTCCTCAAACCATACACCTTTAATATTCTTTCCCTCAGTTGAATCTGCCATAAGATTTTTAAAATCTGCTATCTGATCTGTAGTAAGGTTTGATAAAAGCTTCTGATACCTGCTCTGTGAATTCTCACTCACCTTTTGCTCAAGCTCACTTCTGTTTAAATTAAAATATTTACAAAGAGCTGATAATGTAGGTTCTTTATATTCTCCGTCTGAAAGCATAAGCTTGACATCTAATATAAGATTATATACTCTCTCACTGTATGCAAGCACAGTTCCATCACCAGTTAATATCTGACCTCTCTTATAAGGTAGTTCTGTTGATGTATATGTCTGGTGATCTAACACTGCCTTCGCATATGTCTCTCCGTGTGTATAATTAATTCTGAATACCTGTCCACCTAATGCCATAAGAATTACTACTACCATTACAAGTGCAACCATTCCTTTGGTGTGAACACGTTTAAGCATAACTTTTTTTCTTCTGTACTTATTCTTTTTTAACTGTTCATCGCTTACCATAAGTACCTCTTATTATATTATTTTACCTGAATATTAATTGCTTTCAGGAACATCTTTATACTGCTTTACATATTCGCTCTCTTTAGAATCGTATGTAATAACCTGCTTCTTTTCTGGATACACCATTCCTAATTCATTAACTGCTGTATCATATATAGCATCATAATCTATGCTTGCATTAATATCTGACTCTAATACGTCATTATTCTCCTTTAATGTGCTAAGCTCGCTCTTTAACTCAGCTATCATATCTGAATTAGTCTTAGCTGCTGCCTGAACATTAAGGTACTGATAACATATAAAGAAGACAACTGCAGCAACACTCGCAACTGCAACTGTATACATAAGATTAATCTTATTATTGCGTCTTATCTGCTTCTGTCTCTGCCTTCTTATTTCTCTGTTGATTTCCTTCTGTGTCTGCTGGGATTCATCTGGGGTTTTAAGTGGTTCAGCGATATTTAATTGTCTTACCGCACTACCATATTCATACGGCACTTTGCTTACATTTCTTGAATTTCTTCTGTACTCTGCTCTACTTCTCTTTTCCACTTTACACTACCTCCCATTATACCCTTTCAAATACTCTTAACTTAGAACTCTTTGATCTGCTATTTTCATTAATCTCTTCATCTGTTGGAACTACAGGCTTTCTTGTAATCACCCTGCCCTTCGGTACTTTACCGCACACACACGCAGGAAAGCTTGGTGGACAGGTACAAGGATTCTCGTTATTCCTAAACCTTGTCTTTACTATTCTGTCTTCTAAAGAATGAAATGTTATTATACAAAGTCTTCCTTCTGGCTTAAGCCTGTCAATCATCATATCTATGGAATTCTCTAGCACTTCCAATTCTTTATTAAGTTCAATTCTTATAGCCTGATAAGTTCTCTTAGATGGATGTCCACCTGTCGCCCTTACCTTCATAGGTATAGCTGCCTTTATAATATCGTTAAGCTCAAATGTTGTCTCAATTGGCTTTTCCTGTCTTGCAGCCACTATATGCTTAGCTATATTCTTAGCAAACCTGTCCTCACCATAATCTCTTATTATTCTGTAAAGATCAAATTCGCTGTATTCATTAACAATATCTTTAGCTGTAATCTCCTGTCTTTGATCCATTCTCATATCAAGTGCTGTGTCCACATTATATGTAAACCCTCTGTCAGCCGCATCTAACTGATATGATGAAACACCCAGATCCAGCATAATTCCATCAACTTTATCTATTCCTAACTCATCAAGGACTTTGTCCATATTACAGTAATTATTTCTTACGATTGTAACCCTGTCCATATATGGTTCTAATCTCTTACCTGCTGCTTTTATGGCATCTTCGTCCTGATCTATTCCTATCAATCTTCCACCCTCGGAAAGTCTTCCTGCGATTTCGTATGAATGTCCGCCTCCGCCAAGAGTTCCATCAACATATATGCCATCGGGTTTAATATTCAATTCATCTACCGTCTCATATAAAAGAACTGACTTATGCTTAAACTCCATACTAATCTCCTTTCCGCCTGCTATATCAGCAATTAATTATATGGTGAATCCCAGACTGTCCATATTCTCTGCGACCTCGTCCATATTGTCATCATAATTGCTTATACTGTCATTCCAGCTTTCTTTACTCCATATCTCTATCCTGCTTCCAACACCTACAAATACTACATCCTTCTGTAACGAAGCAAACTCTCTTAATACAGATGGTATAAGAATTCTTCCCTGCTTGTCTAATTCGACATCTGCTGCTCCTGCAAGAAAGAATCTTGTAAATGTTCTGGCATTCTTATTAGTAAGAGGCAGTGTCTTAAGCTTCTCCTCGAATCTCTGCCACTCTTCATTAGTGTATACAAATAAACAGTTATCAAGTCCCTTAGTGATAATAAAATTATCCCCAAGGCTTTCGCGGAACTTCGCAGGAACGATTATTCTGCCTTTGGCATCTATTGTATGTCCATATTCGCCCATAAACATAGCAATCGTTCCTCCTTTCCCCCACTTGTAACCACTTGCTACCACTTTTCTCCACTTTGAGAACAATTCTATACTGATTTTGTGCAAAATACAAGTGTTTTCCACTAATTTATAAAATTTTTTTAAACTTTTGCACTATATTATGCCCGTAAAATATACAATCATATGTATATACACATAAAAATAGTAATTTTAACACTCACACCATCTGATTGTATGTAATTAGTTGAGCTTTAGGAAAAGATATGTTAAAATACAGGTTGCGTTACTGCGTATATTTACTAAACATAAATCTGCATATGATACACATTTATGTTGGAAATGAGGAGAATATATGAAACTTGGAATAGTTGGTCTTCCTAATGTTGGAAAGAGTACACTTTTTAATTCTTTAACTAAGGCTGGAGCAGAATCAGCCAATTATCCATTCTGTACAATAGACCCTAATGTAGGAATTGTTGCCGTACCAGATGAAAGACTTGATAAGCTTGCAGCACTTTATAATTCAGCAAAGATTACACCTGCCGTTATCGAATTCGTTGATATAGCTGGTCTTGTTAAGGGTGCTTCTAAAGGTGAAGGTCTTGGTAACCAGTTCCTTGCTAATATAAGAGAAGTTGATGCAATCGTTCACGTTGTCAGATGTTTTGAGGACTCTAATATTGTTCACGTTGATGGTTCTGTCAACCCTGTAAGAGATATTGAGACAATCAACCTTGAATTAATCTTTTCTGATATGGAAGTTCTTGAAAGACGTCTTGCTAAGCAGAAGCGTGCTTCCTACAATAATAAGGACATTGCTAAAGAATGTGACCTTATCGAAAGACTTCTTAAGTTCCTTGAGGCTGGTAATCTTGCCAAGAACTTTGAATGTGAAGATGAAGACGAAGAATCATTTATGAGAGAATACAATCTTCTTACAAGCAAACCTGTTATATTCGCTGCTAATGTATCAGAAGATGACCTTGCCGATGATGGTGCTAACAATGAATATGTACAGAGTGTACGTGAATATTCTAAAAAGGATAACTGCGAAGTATTCGTTATATGTGCACAGATTGAACAGGAAATCTCAGAACTTGATGATGATGAAAAGAAAATGTTCTTAGAGGACCTTGGAATTAGTTCTTCTGGTCTTGATAAGCTTATCGCTGCAAGCTACAGAATATTAGGTCTTATAAGTTACTTAACTGCTGGTGAGACAGAGACAAGAGCCTGGACAATAACTAACGGAACTAAAGCTCCTGGTGCTGCAGGTAAAATCCACAGCGATTTCGAGAGAGGCTTTATCAAAGCAGAAGTTGTCAACTATAAGGATTTACTTGACTGTGGCTCTTATACTAAAGCCAAGGAAAAAGGTCTTGTACGTATGGAAGGTAAAGACTATGTTGTTAAAGACGGCGATGTAATATTATTCCGTTTCAACGTATAATAATATTAGTACATTAATAATTATATATTTATAATAATATAAGTTCTACAAGTCAGATAATATAGGATTTGTTCCAACTTCTGAACTTCTGACAAAGAATTATATAAAAGATGGTGGCACGAATTAACGTGTCACCATCTTTTTATCTACAGGACATAATTTTAATATGTGCTCATTATCTCCTTAAATCTCTTAACATTAGCTCCTGCATCATTCTTAAACACAGCCGAACCTGCAACTATTACATTAGCTCCAGCTTCAAGCACTGATACGAGATTTTCTATATTAATTCCACCATCTATCTCAATATCTACGTTATCAAGACCTTTTTCTATAAGCTTTGCTTTAATCTGCTTAACCTTTTCTAATGACTCCGGTATGAACTTCTGTCCGCCAAAGCCAGGATGAACGCTCATAACAAGCACCATATCCACCAATGAAAGATAAGGCTCAATAGCCTTTACTGGTGTCTCTGGATTAAGTGTAATAGCTGCTTTGACACCACATTCCCGTATCTTTTCAATTGTGGCAACAACATCTTCGCACGCCTCAACGTGGACAGTTATTATATCCGCACCACATTTTACAAATTCTTCTATATAACGGATTGGTTCTTCGATCATAAGATGAACATCAAATACTCTGCTTGTACAGCTTCTTATTGATTTGATAACAGGCATACCATAGGAAATGCTTGGAACAAACCTGCCGTCCATAACATCAATATGTATATACTCTGCTCCTGCTTCATCAATTGCTTTAATATCTTTCTCAAGATTTTTAAAATCTGCTGATAATATTGAAGGTGATAATATAGTCATTATATTCCTCATTTCTGTGTAATTAATATTATTTAACCTATACCGCCAGCCCTGGCATATAGATAATCAATTATCGCTAATCTATAATTAATATTTCTTCTTGTTCTTTACCTCGTCATATATCTCTACATAACTTGTATAACGTCTTCTGCTTATTAATCCTGCCTCAACCGCTTCCTTAACCCTGCAGTCAGGCTCATTAATATGAACACAGCCATTAAATCTGCACTGCCCTTCATATTCACTGAATTCCTCAAAATAAAATCTTATCTGTTCCTTTTCAAGTTCTGGAATATTAAGAGATGTAAAGCCCGGCGTGTCGCATATATATGTAGCATCGCTCACATTAAATATCTCCGAATGTCTTGTTGTATGCCTTCCTCTTCCAATCCTGCTCACATCACCAGTTGCACTCACTTCCTGCGGAAGTATAAGATTGGTAAGTGACGACTTGCCAACACCTGATGGTCCAGCTAATATTGTCGTCTTTTTCTCAAGTGTCTTAAGAACTATGTCTATTCCTTTATTATCATAAGTACTTATAAATATGACTTTACAGCCACATTTTTCATATATGTCAGAAAGTTCTTCTAATGTGTCATCTTCTGCCAGATCTATTTTGTTAAACACTACAACTGTAGGCACATTCTGATAATCCATCATCATTATAAATCTGTCCAAAAGATTATAATTAGGTTCTGGTGATTTTACAGCAAATATTACCATAGCCTGATCTATATTCGCAGAAGCTGGTCTTATAAGCTCATTCTTTCTTGGAAGTATCTGTATGATATTACCTGTCATCTTATCGTTATCTATTATATCTATAATAACATTATCCCCGACAAGCGGCTTTATCTTTTTATTCCTGAATATTCCTTTTGCCTTACATTCATATATACCACAGGATTCTATATGGACATAATAAAATCCTGCAATTCCCTTTATTATCTTTCCCTGCATAAGACTTCCTATACTCTAATTGCTTGTATTGCCCGTTCCTGTATTAGAACTGCCATTGCCACTTGATGTATTGCTTCCACTGCTATTGCCCGATGTGTTAGAACCACTATTATTGCTGTTACTATTGCTATTGCCGTTACTGTTGTTATTGCTGTTACTATTACTGCTGCCTGAACCTGATGCTGTAGTAGAAGTTGTTGAGCTTGTATAGTGGCTTACATATATAGTTATAGTTGTTCCAGACTCTACAGTGTCACCACCAGAGTAAGGTGTCTGTGAAGTAACAGTACCATATGATACCTTAGATGAAGTCTCATATTTTACTGATACCTTAAGCCCGGCTGCCTCGATAGACTGATTGGCAAGGCTTTCTGTCATTCCTATTACATTAGGAACTGTGGCTTTAGTTACCTGCTTTCCACGGCTTACTTCTATTGTAACTGTTGTACCTTCTGTTACTGTTCCAGATGGGCTGTATTTAACAACCTTTCCGGCTTCTACTGTACTGCTGTATACATAATCAACAGAGACGACAAGATTAACATTTTCAATAAGCTCTTTTGCTTCTTCTTCTGTCTTACCCTTTACATTAGGAACTGTGACGTTCTTAGTTTCCCTGCCACTGCTTATTGTAAGAACAATCTGTGAGTTCTTCTCAACCTTAGAACCACCTACATTGCCCTGGTTTATTACACTGTTCTCTGCAACTGTATCTGAACTCTGTGTCACGGCTTTATAGCCAAGACCAACTTTATTAAGTGCACTTATTGCATCGTCCTTAGTCATTCCAACTACATTTGGTACTGTAACCATATCTGATGCCTTTGAATTGCCAGACACAGCAGTTGTAACCTGATTAGAAGCCTGACTGTTATTGTTAGATGAACTCTTGCCGCTTCCTATAAGCTTTACAACAACAAATATTGTGATAATAAGAATTATAACTGCAATTCCTATACCGATACATTTCATAATAAGCTCTAACTTATCATTACTCTCATCATCAATATCGTTATCATCTTCTTCCTCATCTATATTATCATCAATATCTGCAAATGTATCCTCACCTAATAAGCCGTCATCTTCTTCCTGCTCATCTATATCCTCATCATCTGAATCAGTCTGTGCATAGTTATCATTAACTGATGTATCATACATAGGAGCAAGCTTTACAAAATCGTCCTCCGGCATAACAAGTGACTTCTTTAAATCTACTATAAGGTCATAGGCAGACTGATAACGCCTGTCTGTCTTCTTCTGTGTACATTTAAGAACTATCTTATCAACACTTACTGGTATTCCCTCAACAAGCTGAGATGGTGCTGGTATTGTATCCTGAATATGCTGTACAGCTACTGATACTGCTGTATCTCCGTCAAATGGAACTGTTCCAGTGAGCATTTCAAATAATGTAATACCAAGTGAATATATATCACTTCTCTCATCCGAATAGCCGCCTCTTGCCTGTTCTGGTGATATATAATGTACAGACCCCATAGAAGCTGATGTATTAATTGTTGCTGTTGAAGCTACCTTGGCAATACCGAAATCAGTAACCTTAACCTTGCCCTCTTTAGATATAATTATATTCTGTGGCTTAATATCCCTATGGACAATATTATGTTTATGAGCTGCATCCATACCATTAGCTACCTGTATAGCAATGCTTACAGCCTCTTTATATGGAAGTTTGCCTCTCTTTTCAATATACTTCTTAAGGGTAACTCCCTCAACAAGTTCCATAACTATGTAATATATGCCATTCTCAACACCGACATCATACACATTTACAACATTAGGATTAGTAAGTCCGGCAGCTGACTGGGCCTCAGCCCAGAATTTGCTTACAAATGTCTTATCCTGGCTAAATTCTGACTTCATAACTTTAATTGCAACATATCTGTTAAGCTTGTGACATTTGGCTTTGTATACATCTGCCATTCCGCCTGTACCAATCTGTTCAATTATCTCATATCTGTCAGCTAAAAACATTCCTTCTCTTAACATCATTAAATTACCTCTCTGCCTATGGTTCAATTAAAATCACTGATATGTTATCTCTGCCACCATTATCATTGGCCCTGCTTACAAGCCTTTCTGCGGCTTCCCTGATATCGTGGCTGCTCTTTATTATATGAAATATCTCCTGGTCTTCTAACATATTAGTCAATCCATCAGAACACATAAGTATCATATCTTCCTTTTTAAGATCAACTGAAAACATCTCGGCTTCGACGGTGTCATAGCCACCTATTGCCCTTGTGATAACATTCTTTTTCTCATGGGTTCTTGCAGCTTTTCTGTCAATTTCGCCCCGCTGTACCATTTCTTCCACCCACGAATGGTCTCTTGTAATCTGGATTATATCTTCTCCGATTACATACAATCTGCTGTCACCCACATTGGCTACTCTTAAAGTATTGTCAAATATGCTGGCTACCACTAATGTAGTTCCCATTCCATTATATTCTTCCGACTCGCCTGCCTTTCTAAGAAGCAGTGTGTTGACAAGCTTAATGTTATTATCTATTGTTGCTAAAGGATCTTTGCCTTCTGACTCTTTTAATAATTCAACAAGCGTTTCAACTGTATATCTTGACGCTGTGTCACCAGCTTTATGTCCTCCCATACCGTCTGCCACAATAAACAGATTAGGCAGACACCCTATATCATCAAGCTTTGCATAGACATAGTCCTGATTGACATTTCTTTCAATTCCTACATCTGTTGTTGCAAATGCGTTCATTTCATTCTCCATCCATTCTTTAATGTATCAGTTTTACTATTAATGAATAGTATCCCATATCAATATATATTATCATACCAGCTATAAAAATGCGACATATTTCAGCCACTTTTTATGCAGCTGGCTCTATATGGCAGAATTCTCATCTATATGATTCTGCCTCAACTGTCCACAGGCACCGTCTATATCGCGCCCCATCTCACGTCTGACAGTCGCATTAATTCCTTTTCTTTCAAGCATATCCCTAAAATTCTTTATAGAATTCTTCTCTGACTGCTCATAATCTCTTTCCTTAATCGGATTAACCGGTATCATATTAATATGACAGTTAAGCCCTTTTACAAGCTCTATAAGCTCATTGGCACATTCTTTAGTATCATTAACGCCCTTAACCAGACTATATTCAAATGATATTCTTCGTCCTGTCTTATCAAGATAATACCTGCACGCATCCATAATCTCTGCTATGCTGTATTTATTAGCAATAGGCATCATAGTCTTTCTTAACTCATCATTAGGTGCGTGAAGCGATATTGCAAGTGTTATCTGTAACTTAAGATCTGCCAGTTCTTTTATCTTAGGCACAATTCCACAGGTTGATACTGTTATATTTCTCTGGCTTATATTAAGTCCTCTTTCACTGTTAAGCAGTTCTATGAATTTAATAACATTATCGTAATTATCCATAGGCTCACCAGAACCCATTATAACAACATTGCTTACTCTCTCATTAGTATCCCTGCTTATTCTGTATATCTGGTCAAGCATTTCTGATGGTGAAAGATTTCTTACACATCCATTAAGAGTTGATGCGCAGAAACGACAGCCCATTTTGCAGCCGACCTGTGATGAAATACATACCGAATTGCCGTGATGATACTTCATAAATACACTTTCTATAAGATTGCCGTCATAAAGCTCAAAAAGGTACTTTCTAGTGCCGTCTATCCTTGACTCCTGCATTTTTACAATCTTAAGACTTGTATACAAGGTATCTTCCTTTAAAGTATCCTTAAGCTTATCGGAAATATTGGTCATCTCATCATAACTTTCTGCCAGTTTCTCGTGCATCCACGAATATAACTGGGCAGCTCTGAATTTCTTTTCATTAATACTCTCGACATATTGTACAAGTTCATTGTAATTCAATGATTTTATATCAGTCTTATACGGCATAGCCATACTCCATTCCATTTATCTGTTATTTCTTAAATATATTTACATTCCCCTGTTTAATTCTTAATAAGACGAGCGACAAAGAAACCGTCCATTCCTGAATTATTGGCAGGAAGCAGCTGATGATACTCTCCGTCTTTCGTAAAGCCTGATTCTTTACATATCCAGTCGGCATTATCCTCATTTTCTGCCCTGTTAATTGTACAAGTGCTATACATTAACACTCCACCACTCTTAACATAGCGTGATACAACCTTTAAAATATCTCTTTGAAGATCTACAAGTGACTGCAATTTTTCAGGCGAAGCATTATATTTTATATCCGGCTTTCTTCCTATTATCCCAAGACCTGAACAAGGAAGGTCAGCTATAACAATATCAGCTTTATTAATCAGACTTTCATCACAATCAAGTGCATCATATACCTGTGTCTGTATATTAGTGATATTAAGCCTCTTAATATTCTCATCAATAAGTGCAACCTTGTAATCTGACAAATCTCTGGCGATTACCCTGCCGCAATCCCCCTGTTCTGACATCTTAAGTGCGGCATTAATTGACTTTCCGCCCGGTGCACCGCATACGTCAACTATTGTATCTCCCGCTTTTGGTGCTGTGTATTCACCTGCAAGCATTGAGCTGATATCCTGAATCTGATACATACCATCCTGAAAGCTTTTAAGCCCTGCGATATAATCATAATCGGATATCTCATACGCATATGGTATATTCTCTACTTCTTTTACTGTCACATTCTCACGCTGAAGAAGTTCTTTAATCTGTTCCCTGGAAGCCTTTGATGTATTACATCTTATATATGTCTTCTTCTCACACTTCATACCCTCAAGCACGGATTTAACAGTATCTATTGACATCTGCCCTGACCACAGCTCAATTATCCACATTGGCATAGAATACTTAACAGACAGATATTCATATGGACTTTTATTATAATCTGGATATTCAATATTGTCTTTATTGCGTGATATATTTCTTAACACACCATTAACAAAACCCTTAAGCCCCGCAAATCCCCTCTTTACAGCAAGCTTGACAGCCTCATTACAAGCTGCACTATCAGGCACATTATCCATATATATTATCTGATATACACCCATTCTTACAATTCTTCTTATAACAGGCTTCATCTTCTTAACTGGTGTCTTTGAATACTTGTTAATAATATAATCTAATTCTATCTGGCTCTCTATAATGCCTAAAGACAGCTTATTGATAAATGATCTTTTACTCTTATCAAGATACTGGTACTTTAAAAGTGCATTGTTGATTATTATATGTGAAAATTCATTGTTACTCTCTATTTCTTCCAAAATATCGAGTACAACCGCTCTTAAATTAACTTCCATACAGATTATTCTCCATTATAATATAACTAATTACCCTAATGCAGTCCCTTCTTCAACGTGGCTTCCAAGAAGAAAGGCATCTGTTGACATTCTCTTCTTACCCTCAAGCTGAAGTTCATTAACCTTAAGATAATCTTTTCCGCATTTTATAATAAATGTCTTCTTATCTACATAACATACTGTTCCAGCTTCACATTCCTTTGAAACATTATTGTTATTTATAATATCATCACTGTCATTCACAACATCTGCATCCCATATTTTTAACATTTTGCCATTAAGATGTGTAAATGCACTTGGCCAGGGATTAAGTCCTCTTATAAGGCACTCAATCTGTCTGGCACTCTTAGTAAAATCAAGCTCTCCCATTGACTTTTTAAGCATTTTGACATATGAGCTTTCAGCTTCGTTCTGCTTTTCTGGTATAATGCTTCCAGTCTCAAGTCCTTCAAGTGTCTTAATAAGAAGCTTAGCACCAACTATGCTTAATCTGTCAAAAAGGCTTCCGCCTGTCTCTTTCTTATCAAGTTTAACCTTATCTACCAAAAGAATATCTCCTGTATCAAGCCCCTCATCCATCTTCATAGTCGTAACACCGGAATACTCACATCCGTCTATTACTGCCCACTGGATTGGAGAGGCTCCCCTGTACTTAGGAAGCAGTGAAGCGTGTACATTAATACATCCAAGACGTGGCATATCAATAATACTCTTAGGCAATAGCTGTCCAAATGCAACAACAACAAACACATCTGCATTATATTTTCTTAATTCTTCAACAAATGCTTCATCTCTTGCTCTTTCTGGCTGAAGAACCTGTATATTATTCTTAACAGCTTCTTCCTTAACAGGTGAAAATACAAGCTCCTTGCTTCTTCCCTTTGGCTTGTCCGGCTGTGTCACAACAGCCACTACATCATACTGGTTATCAATAAGTTCCTTTAACGTCCCAACTGCAAAGTCAGGAGTTCCCATAAATACAACCTTCAATATTAATCTTCCTCCGTTTCAGTTTCCATAAGTGGACCTTCTGCCTTGTCAACATACATTACTCCGTCAAGATGATCAATCTCGTGTAAAAGACATCTTGCAAGAAGTTCTTCACCCTCAACGATAATCTCTTCCATATCTTCATTAAGTGCCTTAACCTTGGCATAAGATGGTCTTGTCACGATACCAACCTTACCCGGAACACTAAGACAGCCCTCCTGTCCTGTCTGTGAACCACTTGTCTCAAGAACTACAGGGTTAATAAGCACTATTGGATCATCACCACAGTCAATTACTACTAATCTCTTTCTTATTCCTACCTGTGGAGCTGCAAGTCCAACTCCATTAGCCTCATACATTGTTTCAAACATGTCATCAATAAGTTCCTGTATTCTAGGTGTCATCTCAGTTATTTCTTTTGCTTCTTTTCTTAATATCTCATCACCTAATGTTCTTATATTTCTGATTGCCATAACTTCCTCCATAATCAAATAACATATGCGTATGTTTAATTAACATCATATGCAATGTTAATATTCTTGTAATCTGAACTGCCATTAATATTATTATCCAGCATATCCATAATTAGTTCAAGTGCTTTAAAGCTTGAACTTCTTAAATATATCTGCTTTGTGTATATATCTTTAATCTTGTATATAGAAGCATTTGATGGACCAAGTACTATAATCTTGTCATCTTTAACAGTATTGTTATCCTGAATATACTGCTGTATCAAAGCTTTAATATTTCCTGCACGCTCTGATAACAGCTTCTCATTAATACTGCTTATGTTAATCTTTACCATATTATTAACAGGTGGATATGAAAGCAGCTTCCTGTAAGACATTTCCTGCTCATAAAAACTCTTATAATTCTGCTCCGCCGCACATAACAAGCCATAATTATCAGGTGAATATGTCTGTATTACAACTTCACCCTTTCTTTCTCCTCGTCCAGCTCTTCCTGCCGCCTGTGTTATAAGCTGGAATGTACGCTCAACAGCCTTATAATCACTTGCATACAAGGATATATCTGCCGCTACGACTCCGACAAGAGTAACCTTTGGGAAATCGTGTCCCTTTACTATCATCTGCGTGCCTATAAGTATATCTGCCTGTTCTGTCGCAAATGCACTTAATATATTCTCGTGTCCGCCTTTGCCTTTGGTTGTATCCATATCCATTCTTAATACCCTTGCCGCAGGAAACATCTTCTTAACTGCATCCTCTACAGCCTCTGTTCCTGCCTTAAAGCCAAGAATATACTTAGAACCACATTCAGGGCATAACGATACATTAGGAATCTCGTATCCACAATAATGACATACAAGCTTTCCATTCCTGTGAAGTGTCATAGATACATCACAATGCGGACATTTCATAACATAGCCGCACGATCTGCACGAAACAAATCCGGCAGTTCCCCTTTTATTAAGAAACAGCATTATCTGTTCGTGTTTATTAAGCCTGTCACTTATAAGCTCATACAGCTTTCTTGAAAATATTGTCCTGTTACCTGTCTTTAACTCCTGTCTCATATCAGCTATATATACCTGTGGCAGGCTTGCCTCTCCTGCCCTGTTATTAAGCTCTATAAGCTTATACTCGCCTGCTTCTGCCCTGTAATAGCTGTCAATTGACGGTGTTGCAGAGCCTAGTATAACAGAAGCTCCCGCCTCCTTTGCAATATGTATTGCAAGGTCTTTGGCGTGATATCTTGGGACTTGCTCTGATATATACGCACCCTCGTGTTCCTCATCTATAACAATAAGTCCAAGATTAGGAAACTGTGTAAACAATGCCGATCTTGGACCTATCATAATACTTATTTCACCTTTAAGTGCTCTTACGAACTGGTCATATCTCTCACCTTTTGACATTCTTGAATTAATAATAGACACTTTATCCCCAAATCTGTGATAAAATCTCTGAACAGTCTGAAATGTAAGTGCTATCTCAGGTATAAGCATTATAACCTGCCGTCCGGAATTAATAGTATGTTCAATAACATCAAGATACACTTCTGTCTTTCCGCTTCCGGTTACTCCTCGTATAAGATATGTATTGAACGCTCTATTATCATAATCCTCCACTATTGTATCAACGGCTCTTTGCTGTTCCTCGTTAAGCACAACCTTTTTATTAAAAATGTGCTTATCAGACACAGGATTTCTATAGTAACTTTCAACCTTGACATTTATAATTCCGTCTGCTTCAAGTGCCTTTACTGTTGCTGGCGAAATATTAAGCTTGTCTTTTACTATCTCCATATCAATAACAGGTTCATCAATAAGTGCACACATAAGCCTGTACTTAGCTTTCGCTTTTTTCTCATATATGCTTATAAGTTCTTGTGCCTTTTTAGTATCAACCAAAAGGCAGACAGACTTTTTCTGCTTATGTCCGACCTCGTCCTTAACAGGAATAACCGTCTTTAATGCCTGATTCATAGTACAGCCATAATGCCGTTTCAGCCACGCTGCAAGCTTTATCATACTTTTAGCGACATTTACTTTTCCTGTAACAACACTGTCAATGCTCTTTATCTTATCAACAGGATATGATGGCTTATCAGTTAAACCAATTACATATCCTGTTATAATTCTATTACCTTTTCCAAAAGGCACTCTTACAGATGTTCCGATATCAACACTACCATCCATATCATCAGGCACAGCATATTGGAATGTCTTATCAAGCTGTTCGTGTGAAATATCTATTATTATATCAGCGTACATTTTTCTCCTTTAATTCTTCAAGAACTTCTGATATAAGAACACGTTCGTCCATAGGATATTTAACGCCTTTTATCTCCTGATAATCTTCGTGTCCCTTACCTGCAAGCACGATAATATCTCCAGGTTCACCATTCTCAATAGCATATTTAATAGCTTCTTTTCTGTCTGCAATATCAATATGCTTACCTGTAGTCCTGTTAATTCCAGTCTTAATATCTTCCATAATAGCAAGAGGCTCTTCAAATCTTGGATTATCAGATGTTATAATCGTAAGGTCTGCTAATCTTCCAGACACTTCACCCATCTCAAATCTTCTCTCTTTAGAGCGGTTGCCACCACAGCCAAACAGGCATACAAGTCTATGTGGATTGTACTCTTTAAGTGTCTTTAAAATACTCTCTAAGGACATCGCATTATGAGCATAATCAATCATAAGAGTAAACTTATCAGATACTGGAACAAGCTCTATTCTTCCTTTAACCTTTACATCTTTCAATACATTTTCAACAATAGCATTATCCACATTAAAATGTCTTGTAACAGCTATTGCACACAATGAATTATATACTGAGAACATTCCCGGAAGTGAAAGTTCCACATCCATATTGACAAGACCACTACACTTATAAGTAAGACCTATCTTTCCTCTCTCATGGAACAACTTGATATCACTTGCCTTTATGTCTGCATCTTCTGATATGCCATACTTCTCAACACTGCATACAGAGTCTCTTAATATATCAGCTGTATGCTTATCATCTGCATTGACTATTCCTGTCTTGCACTGCTTAAAAAGCTTAGCCTTACATTCAAGGTACTCCTCAAATGAAGCGTGCTCATTAGGACCGATATGATCAGGCTCAAGATTAGTAAATACTCCGATGTCAAATACAATACCTGCAGTTCTGTCAAGCTTTAAGCCCTGTGAGGATACCTCCATAACTACTGCCTTACATCCCTCATCAACCATTTTCCTGAAGGTTTTATGAATCTGTATTGACTCAGGTGTTGTATTGCAGGACGGAACAGCCTCATCTCCTATAACTGTCTCGATAGTTCCGATAAGACCTGTCTTTATTCCACACGCACAAAGAACATTCTTTATCATATAAGTTGTAGTTGTCTTACCCTTAGTTCCTGTAATTCCAATTGTAAACAACTTCTTATCAGGATTGCCGTAAAATGCTGCTGACATAAGTGCAAGGGCAAGTCTTGTATTATCACATTCTATAACTGCTGCCGGTATCTTCTCTGTATTATACTGTGATCCCTTCTGTACAACTATTACAGCCGCCTTATCCTTAACCTGCTCTATATATTTATGTCCATCGCTTACCGAACCAACTATGCAGACAAAGATACCTCCGTCTGTTACTTTTCTTGAGTCAGAAGCAATACCTGTAACAGTTGTATTAATATCACCATTAACAACTGTATATTCAAAATGTTCTACTTCATTAGCTCTGCATATATCCAAAATATCTTTTAACTGCATAACTGCTCCTTTCTTTTCAAGACACCTAGAATAATCCTGTTATCTTCTCATTCTCTTCATCATAATCAATGCCTTCTGCCGCTGGCACTTTAGGAAGTCCTGGCATAGTAAGAACTTTTCCTGTAAGTGCTACAACAAAGCCTGCACCAGCATCAACATACACTTCTCTAATATTAATTGTAAAACCTTCTGGTCTTCCTAACTTAGATGCATCATCAGACAAAGAATACTGTGTCTTAGCCATACATACAGGAAGATTTCCAAAGCCCATCTGTGTAATATGGTCAAGTTCCTTCTTAGCCTTAGAATCATATGTAACACCATCTGCTCCATATATTTCTTTAGCTATTGTCATAATCTTATCCTCTAATGGAAGTTCATCTTCATATAAAGGCTTAAAATCGCTCTTCTTATCAAATGAAGCAAGCACCTTATCTGCAAGTTCTATTCCGCCTGCTCCGCCGTCTGCCCATACATTAGATAATGCAAATTCACAGCCTAATTCTTCACAGTGCTTCTTTATGAATTCATATTCTTCCTCTGTATCTGTCACAAATGAGTTGAGTGTAACAACTACAGGTACACCATACTTGTGAATATTCTCAATATGTTTATCAAGGTTTACTATACCATTCTTTAAAGCTTCCATATCTGGCTTTGATAATTCCTGCTTAGGAACTCCACCATTATATTTTAATGCCTTAACAGTAGCTACAATAACAACTGCATCAGGCTTAAGTCCAGCCTTTCTGCACTTAATATCAAAGAACTTCTCAGCTCCAAGATCTGCACCGAAACCAGCCTCAGTAACAGCAATATCTGCCAGCTTTAAAGCAAGCTTTGTTGCTCTTACAGAATTACATCCGTGTGCAATATTGGCAAATGGTCCACCGTGTACAAGCACAGGTGTATTCTCTAGTGTCTGAATCATATTAGGCTTTATTGCATCTTTTAATAAAGCTGCCATAGCTCCTGTTGCCTTTAAATCCTTGGCTGTAACAGGATCTCCTGCATAATTATATGCAACAATTATCTTGTCAATTCTTTCCTTTAAATCTTTCATATCCTCAGCAAGACAGAGTATAGCCATAATCTCTGAGGCTACTGTAATTATAAAATGATCTTCTCTTGTAACACCATTAGGCTTGTCACCAAGTCCGATTACGATATTCCTAAGAGTTCTATCATTCATATCCATACATCTCTTCCATACAATTCTCTTAGTATCTATTCCAAGAGCATTACCCTGATGTATATGATTATCAAGCATTGCTGCAAGAAGGTTGTTAGCTGATGTTATCGCGTGGAAATCACCAGTAAAATGTAAATTAAGATCTTCCATAGGAACAGCCTGTGCGTATCCGCCGCCGGCAGCTCCTCCCTTTATACCAAAGCAAGGTCCTAATGATGGTTCTCTTAATGCAGCAATTGCACTTATTCCTTTCTGGTTAAGTGCTTCTGTAAGTCCAAGACTTATTGTAGTCTTTCCCTCACCTGCCGGAGTTGGATTGATAGCTGTAATAAGAACAAGCTTTCCATCTTCGTTATTCTCTACTCTGTGGATAAGCTCATCTGATAACTTAGCCTTATACTTTCCATACATTTCAAGTTCGTCTTCTGTTACTCCAACCTTTGCCGCAACATCTTTAATATTCTCTAAATGTGCTTCCTGTGCTATCTGAATATCGCTCTTAATTTCCATAATTTCATCCTTTCCCGCAGCGTAATTATAATGACAGGACTAATGCCCTGACTATGATACTTATGCTACTACATATATCATATATAATCTATTTTGTACATATATTCATTATATATTTTTAATAAATTCTTCAAATTCCTCTGCTGTCATAAGCACCTTCCTTGGCTTAGTGCCAATCTCTGGTCCTACAACACCGGCATCTGCTAACTGGTCCATTATTCGTCCTGCCCTGTTGAAGCCAATCTTAAACTGTCTTTGTAACATTCCAATTGAACCTCTCTCTTTCTCAATAACAAAACGTCCTGCATCTGCAAATAATGAATCTCTGTCATCCTGCTGTTCTGCTGCCTGTCCACCGGCTTTTGAAGCTATGGCAGTCTCCGTTATGCTCTCATCGTAATTAACCTCGCCTGACATATTATCTTTAAGGAACTGAACAACCTTTGACACTTCTTCATCTGACACAAATGCTCCCTGAACTCTGATTGGCTTAGGTATATTAGATGGGAAGTATAACATATCGCCTTTACCTAACAGCTTTTCTGCACCATTCATATCAAGTATAGTTCTTGAGTCAACACCCGATGACACGGAAAATGCTATTCTTGACGGTACATTTGCCTTAATAAGTCCAGTTATTACATTAACCGATGGACGCTGTGTTGCTATAACCATATGGATACCTGCCGCTCTTGCAAGCTGTGCAAGCCTGCATATTGCATCTTCGACCTCTCCTGGTGCTACCATCATAAGATCTGCAAGCTCATCAATAATTATAACTATCTCTGGCAGCTTTTCAACAGGAATTTCACCTTCTTTGAATTCCATCTTTGCAGCTATGTCATTATAGCCCTTAAGATTACGTGCACCAACACCTGCAAACTTCTTATATCTTGTATTCATCTCATTGACTGCCCAGTTAAGAGCACCTGCCGCCTTCTTAGGCTCTGTCACAACCGGAAGCAGCAAATGTGGTATTCCATTATATATGCTTAACTCAACAACCTTAGGGTCAACCATAATAAGCTTTACTTCATCAGGGCGTGCCTTATATAAAATACTCATTATAATTGTGTTAATACATACTGATTTACCTGAACCAGTAGCTCCTGCAATAAGAAGGTGAGGCATTCTTGCTATATCTGCAACAATGGTCTTTCCTGCTATATCCTTACCTGCTGCAAATGCAATCTTTGACGAAGTATTCTTAAATGTATCAGTTTCTATTAGCTCTCTTAAGAATACACTGCCTGCCTCTTTATTAGGAACTTCTATTCCTATGGCTGATTTGCCTGGAATAGGTGCTTCTATTCTTATATCTGCTGCCGCAAGGCTTAACTTAATATCATCTGCTAAAGATACTATCCTGCTTACCTTAACACCAAGCTCAGGCTTTAATTCGTATCTTGTTACTGATGGTCCGCAGCTTATATCTGTAATATCGACCTTAACACCAAAGTTCTGCAATGTCTGCTTTAATGTGATTGCTGTATCCCTGTTCTCACGCTCAAGATTAGAAGCTTTCGAATTAGTATTGCGGTTAAGCAGGCTGACTGGCGGGAACTTATACTGCTTAGAACTTTCAGCCGATGAATCAGCTGTATTTTCTTTAACCTGCATATCCTCTGTCTCAGATGGATTAGACACATCTGACGTATTATCCGTATCTGATGTATTAGTCATATCTGATACATTAGCCATACCTGATATATTAGCCACACCTGATATATCAGTCATATCTGTTACATTAGCCATACCTGATACATTAGCCATACCTGATATATCAGTCATATCTGATACATCTTCTGACATATTATCATCTTTATCAGGTATGTCATATGACTCGTCCAAATCAACCATCTCGTCCCGATGTTCGCTTTCATTTTCTTCTGATGCACTATCTGTATGCAGCTCCCATACTGGCTCTCTGCTTATACGAGGCATAGGTGTAATCAACGGATCATATATATCATCACTATACATATCATTTTCATTATCCACGGCCTCTATCTCTGTTATATCTATATCTGAACCTTCATTCCTGTTATCATCATATATTGTAAGGTCATTAGTAACACCCCTAACAACATTATTCATACGTGCATTAGCAGAGGCTTCTTCTCTTGCTTCTTTCTGTGCCATTCTTACACGATTGGAATGTTCCTTATATTCTGAATAATCTTTTCTTGCCTCACTTACTATCCTCTCTCCGCTATTACGGATACCTTTGATAAATGATTTCTCTGTAATAACAATTATACAGATAATAGCAAGAATTATAAGTATAACTAAAGAACCTGCCATACCCAGTGGATTTAACATCTTACATAATATCCCTCCAAACAGGCCGCCTCCAGTCTTATACTCTGAACAATATGTAAAATATGTACCAACCGGCTCTTTTATATCCGGCACATTAGTAACTCTCTGCCACAAAGCTGCCGCAATAACCGACAATACATATGCCATAGCTGCTTTAATCTTCATAACTCCGATAATATCTTTATTGGCAAGCATAAACATAATACTTACAGCTATAATTACCGGAACTATATAAGCAGCAATTCCAAATAGTCCAAACATAAACCATTTAATTGAACGCCCAACAATTCCTGCCATATTAAAATTACTGAGCAGGAGGATAATTGTACACGCTAAAGCTATTAAAAGAACTATCTCATCCCTTAGCTGGTTATTCATCTGCGATGAATTGCTTCCTGTATTCCTTGAAGATGAACTTCTCGAACCAGAACCTCTTGTATTAGAGCTTTTCGTGCCATTTCCTTTGGAATTAGAGCTTTTCTTAGTTGTATTGCTATTTCCTGAATATGAAGTTTTACCTGATTTGCTGTTAGACGTCGTCTTTCTTTTGGTACTGCTGGTCTTCTTGCCTGTACTTTTACTTCTGCCTGAAGCCATATATCTAACTCCTCCATATACTACTATTAAAATTAGGTAATAACAGCTTGTGTATACACACTTATATTGCATACATAAGCTATCAACACCTGACTAATACTAATATATGGGGATGCCACATTCGTGACAACCCCATCCTAAGCATTAATAATTAATCTTCATCATCACTTGCAGCTTCTGCAAATCCCTGACGTTTTCTTGCCATCTCATCGCTCTCAAGATACTCATCGTAAGTTGTAATCTTATCAATAAGCTGCCCTGATGGAACGATTTCCATAATTCTGTTAGCTGTAGTCTGAATGAACTGATGATCGTGTGATGTGAAAAGTGCCACACCTGGGAACTTAATCAGTCCATTATTAAGTGCTGTAATAGACTCCATATCAAGGTGGTTAGTAGGGTCATCAAATATAAGTACATTAGAACCCATAATCATCATCTTGGATATAAGACATCTAACCTTCTCTCCACCGGAAAGTACCTTAACCTTCTTAACACCATCATCTCCAGCAAATAACATACGTCCAAGGAAACCTCTTACATATGTAGGATCTGGATCTGGTGAATACTGTGTAAGCCATTCAACAATTGTATCCTCTCTGTTGAACTCTGCCGCACTATCCTTAGGGAAATATGCCTGTGAAGTTGTTACACCCCATTTGTATGAACCCTCATCTGGCTCCATATTACCTGTAAGAATATTAAATAAAGTTGTAGTTGCTAATTCATTAGAACCAACAAATGCAATCTTGTCATCTTTATTAACAATAAATGATATATTATCAAGCACCTTAACACCATCAATTGTCTTAGAAATACCTTCAACCTGAAGTACTTCATTACCAATCTCTCTTGCTGGTCTGAAATCTATATAAGGATACTTTCTGCTTGATGGTCTGATTTCATCAAGTTCAATCTTCTCTAATGCTCTCTTTCTTGAAGTAGCCTGCTTAGACTTAGACGCATTAGCTGAGAATCTCTGAATAAAATCCTGAAGTTCCTTAATCTTTTCTTCCTTCTTCTTATTAGCTTCCTTCATCTGCTTAATAATAAGCTGGCTTGATTCATACCAGAAATCATAGTTACCAGCATAAAGCTGAATTTTGGCATAATCAATATCTGCAATCTGTGTACATACCTTATTAAGGAAATATCTGTCGTGTGATACAACGATAACAGTATTATCAAAATTAATAAGGAATTCTTCAAGCCACGCAATAGCATCAAGATCAAGGTGGTTAGTAGGCTCATCTAATAAAAGAATATCAGGATTACCAAATAAAGCCTTAGCAAGAAGAACCTTAACCTTCTCACTACCATTAAGTTCTGACATAAGCTTATAATGAAGATCTGTAGTAATTCCAAGCCCGTTAAGAAGCTGTGCAGCATCTGATTCTGCTTCCCAGCCATTCATATCAGCGAACTCTGCTTCAAGCTCACTTGCCTTATTACCATCTTCCTCTGTGAAATCTTCTTTAGCATATATTGCTTCTTTTTCTTTCATTATTTCATAAAGGCGTGTGTTACCCATAATAACAGTATCTAATACAGTGTACTCATCATACTTGAAGTGGTCCTGTTCAAGGAATGATAATCTCTGACCTGGTGTAATAGATACATCTCCCTTACTTGGTTCAATCTGACCAGTAAGTATTTTTAAAAATGTTGACTTACCTGCACCATTAGCACCGATAAGACCATAGCAGTTACCTTCTGTAAACTTAATATTTACATCTTCAAAAAGGGCCTTTTTACCTATACGAAGTGTTACATTGTTTGCACTAATCATTAATCATAACCTCCAGTAATGTTAAACATTACAATTATAGATGGAATTGGGATTAATTGCAAGTATTCTGATTGAATATATCATTGACAACATTACACACAATATCATCAGCAAGCTGATACATCTTACAATTCATCTCATAATTGTCCTCGCACTCCTCACAATCACATATAACACTTTCAAGCCAGCCACCTCTTTTGGGCAAATTCTTAATCTTAATATGGTTGTTGACTACATATAATTTAATCTTCCCCTGTTCTGATAATTTCTTAACAAGCTCCAGATAATATACTCCTTTAATGTCATTAAGCATTTCATATGATATAAATAACACAACATACCTGTGCTTAATAAACAGTTCATTATTCTTTCTTGTATTCATCTGCCACAGCAGATTATTAACCCTCCCTTCCTCAAATACATTCAATACATTAATACCCTTAAATTCTAAATGTTCCATCAGACTATCCATATCTGAATTCTTCTTTTGCATCCCCATTAAAAGCAAAACAACACCTCCTGATAATTATTATAACCATATTCTACCACATAATTATATATATTATCGAGAGATGTTGTAATTCATCAAATATATGTTGTAATTGAACCACTTATTGTTGTGCAGGTTCCATTATATGTCACCCAGTTAAGCTGTTATTGTAGTTCCTGCCTTTCCGTCTAAGCCTTCTTTAGCCTGCTCAAGATTAGCAATAACTGCCTTTCTGTCTGAATCAGCTGCAACAAATCTAATTGATGCATCTACCTTAGGGAATGTTGTCTTAGCTGGGAAATGTCCAGCTTTAATATACTGGTGAAGATCTGCTGCTGATACATTGTCAAATACCTTCTCGTCAGCTGTTCCCTTGCCAATTGTTAGCTTATCATAAGCTGTAAGGAATAATAATGTATCTGCTCCGACAAGTTCTGCAAGCTTAGCTGCTGTGTAATCCTTCTCTATAATAGCTGATGCACCCTTAAGGTGTGAACCTTGCTGTAATACTGGAATTCCACCACCACCGGCAGCAATAACAATCTGATCTGCATCAAGAAGTGCCTTAACAGCATCAATCTCATATATATCAATAGGCATTGGAGCTGCAATTATTCTTCTGAACCTGCCTGGTTCTTCTTCAACTACATAGTTACCCTTTTCTTCCTCTGCTTCAGCTTCTTCCTTAGTCATATATCTTCCGATTATCTTAGAAGGCTCAGAAAATGCTATATCAAAAGGATCAACTCTTACCTGAGTTATAATTGTTGAAACTGTCTTATAGATACCTCTGTTAAGAAGCTCCTCCCTGATTGCATTCTGTAAATCATAACCTATATAGCCTTCACTCATAGCACCACATACTGACATAGGAGCAACAGTCCTGTCTTCTGGCTCAAGTCTTGCAAATTCTGTCATAGCTGTCTGAATCATACCAACCTGAGGACCATTGCTGTGTGTAATTACTATCTGATACTTAGCTTCTACTAAATCTGCAATAGCCTTAGCTGCTTTCTTAACATTTGCCTGCTGTTCTGGGAATGTTTCTCCGAAAGCATTTCTTCCTAATGCAACAACAATTCTTTTCTTGTCCATAACGCAACCTCTCACTTTTCACGAATATTATACATATTATCAATGCCTTTAATCTTACATAAAAACTTTCTACTCGAAAATCTCAGATAAAAGCAATTCCAATTACTTAAATGTATTATGTATTTGAATATTATATAAGATTTTAATACAAAAAGCAAATATAAGACATCAATAATCAACGCACCAATCACAATTATTATGAATAAAATATTTATATAGAGCATAACTGAGGATAGATATGAATAATAATATAGGTGTTGCTGTACTTGATACAGGCATATATAAGCATATAGATTTTGGAAACCGGATAATCGCATTTAAAGATTTTATTAATAATAGAGTATTTCCATATGATGACAGCGGTCACGGCACGCACGTTTCAGGCATAATCGCAGGCGATGGCTATGCAAGTCACGGCCGATTCAAAGGAATAGCCCCTATGAGCCAGATTATATCTGTTAAGGTGCTTGACTCCAACGGCAATGGCAATATAGAAAATGTTATTAAAGGCACTAAATGGATAATCAATAATAAAGATATTTACAATATAAAAATAGTAAATATTTCCTTTGGCACTACCCACAACCCCTCCAATACTTCTGAACTAATAAAAAATGTGGAAAATATGTGGAATGAAGGCATTATTGTTGTTGCCGCTGCCGGTAATAGCGGTCCAAAGTCCCACAGCATAACCGCACCCGGCACAAGCCGCCTTGTCATTACCGTTGGCTCTATTGATGATAAGACATTTAATTCCGGCCGCGGTCCTACTCTTGATGGCATTCTTAAGCCCGAACTTGTTGTCACTGGCTCTAATATCACAGCGTGCAGTAATAAAAAAAATGGATATTCCACCAAAAGCGGAACATCCATGTCTGCACCAATTGTAAGCGGTGCAATCGCCCGTGTTCTTAATAATCACGATTATACTCCTGACGAAATCCGCCAACGGCTTAAAAAATGCTGTCACAAAGTCAATCTTGCCACCAATCAGCAGGGCTGGGGACATCTTGATATAATACAATTTATTAAAGGCCCTTGACCTTATAAAGCCAGAATGAATAAGCAACACTTCCTATGCCTGTCACAAGAAATACAACCATAAATATAATAATTGTCACTTCATCACTTAATACATTATTAAGCAATGCAATTATTATTGAAATAACACCTGCTACAACATATAGCTTACCTGCCATTCTATGTGTCATATTCCAATTCTCTTCGCTATTTAATGTCCACGGAACTTTAATTCCTATTGTATAATTCTGTTTCAACTTTGGCATATAATTACCAAGCCCTATAAACATAACACCAATGATAAAAAATACTGCCATTGTCATACTTACTTTACCACCAAGTGCTATTATATATATAAGTACATTAATTAAAATGGTAATCAATGGAACAATCCATATTGATACAAGTACAGGTTTATGATGAATCTGCTCTTTTCTTGGGTCAATATATAATTTAATAAGTACACCAATCTGGATAATTGCACACAGACAAGGCATTATAAATATTCCCTCAGCCTTAGTCGCCAATCTGTCTACATTGCCTTTAATTCCCCAATGAACAGGCAATTCATCGGGAAGCTTATTCCATAACGCCAATCCTATAATAATTGGTAGCAATGTAGCGATAACCGATATTACTGCCATTGAAAGGCTTATATTAGAATTATTACAGCTATTATCATTTTGATAATCTGTATTATTATCTTTCATAGATACTTTTCCTCCTAATTTTCTTTATTCTTTAAATCAGATAACCACATCATCAGTTCCTCTAGTACTGTGAGATTTAATTCATAGTAAATAAAATTCTTTTTTCTATTTTCTCTTATTAAATCTGCCTTTTTTAATACTTTCAAATGATATGATACTGTGGCTTGTGTCAT
>ENA-OPVU01000218-OPVU01000218.1-human-gut-metagenome-genome-assembly--contig:-NODE-218-length-42497-cov-82.874111_pt1 | contig 42497 bp, 41 predicted proteins | sample MGYA00241497_ERZ501986 | MGnify/ENA primary metagenome ERZ501986 (study PRJEB25962, sample SAMEA2042995) | human gut metagenome | biome: human gut; feature: human-associated habitat; material: faeces...
ATCAAGTTTATGCTTTATTAACGAGAAGTTTTCTATAGGGGTGCTGAGTAGTTACGCAATCGTTTCTTAATTCCCTTCAGGGTCACATCAGCCCATTGCTTATGATTTTCTTTCATCTCCTCTTTTTCTTTATCACTCAGATTCTGACGTGCAATATACTCTTCCATACATTTCACAGCCATCTCCTTTACTTTGTCCAAATCAGAACTTAGTACCTTACCACGAATCAAGTATTCCGTCATCTTGGCTTGTATATAACCTTCAATATAAGCTCTACATAAATCTTGAACTTCTAACATAATCATCACATTAGTTAATATTTAAGATATAAAATATTTATGATTGCTGAGCGTTAAAATATCCCATCCAATCTTCGTCACTATCAAAAACTTCATCGGATAAAGACTCATCGAAATGCAACATTTCTTAACTATTATGTATTTTTATGCTATCAAATATTACAAATCCATATCAATCTTCTCACCGACAGTATCTAGATAGGCATTTATATCTATTGCTGGTACTGTGCCTATCAATTTAAGATACTGTACGAGCTGTAAGAAAAAAGTGAAAATAGAGTTCTCTGAATGATGGTTGAAGATTACATCCTTCACTTTACGTGAATCGTAAAGTTCACAAATTTCTTTTATTTCCGTTCCTTTAAATTCAGCAAAACTCTTGTCATACTCTATATAAAAACTGTATTTATCAGCACAACAACAAAGGTCAAGGCTTTGCATACCTGTGAGTTTTTTAAGATTCTCCTTTATTGTATTGGTTTGCTCATAGCTACTTGTTGAAGATAAAATACCGCCTAAGATAGGACTTAGAGGACGAGCGGGATGTATACAACCTGTACATATCATAGGAATAGAAGTGCGCTTCAGTTTTCTTACACTTTCTATTTTCTTTCCTGCATATTCGATATTATTCTTAATATCTTGCTTTACTTCAAACACTGCATAAACACCTTCTGCAGGAATGTATTTAAACCCATCATGATTGAAAATAAAGGGAGTGTAGAAAACATCATACAAAACAATGTCTATCTGCTGGCTCACGTTCCCCTCATGGTCTATTACCATCGCCTTATCCACATCGTATCGTTTTGGCAAATATGTTCGTAAAAACTCTATCCATTTATCTTCGGTGGCATCACCTTTACTTCCTTGATGAGGTATAGCTAATCTATTGATTTTTAATGCCGCATTCATCTCGGTTTGCAAACCTGCGAACATTTCTTTTAAATCTATCATACTTTCAAATTTCAATAAAATTCCACTATCGTATAAGTAAGCCTTGCTGTCTGTTATGCTACTTTCATTCAATGAGATGATAAACAATAGTGGAGTTGCTAATGCTACATTCTTGTCGTTGGCAATACCCACCATCGCTTGATAATCGGTATTGCTATATTGCGTTGTTCCTTTCGGATGTGTATGCCATTCTCCCAAATAGGTTAGGCCTTGCTCTGAAAGTTCTCTCCACATCTGCTCCATGCCATCTGTTTTACGCACGAATGTAGCATAGGTACTTTCTGTTTTGGAAGGCACAACCAAACGCTCGACAATAGCTTCATGCCCATCTTCGGAAATGTAGCCAGCAAACATTCCTCCTGTCTCATTAGGGAATGATGCTAATGCTTTGCTATACATCTCGTCTAAAATATCTTGACTTATTTTTAGCGAGAGGTTTCTATTGGCTATATTGTACTTCATAAGCGATTGATTGTCATACCATCTTGGGTTTCAGAAATATAAAAACTACTTTCATGTTCTGAAGCTGATAACATTCCTATAATATGTTTCATTGCAAATTGAAGTTTTGTCGCTATATCATTATAGGATGCCTTGAATGTCGGACTCCAACAACCTGTTGGATAAAACATATCTGTTGTGTCAGATTCGATAATCTGCGAAAACAGGAGTTTGATGGTTCTCGCAATATTGCTTCCTATAGCACAAACTATTTCGTTAGCATGATTACTGATTGACAAGTTTATAACTTTTGCTTTCAAATTAAGTTTGTCAAGTGCATACATCAAACCGTCATCCGTACTGCAATCAAAGATAATGTCATACCTGCTCAGGACTTCTTGCACCGTTTTCTTTATCTCCTCATTATCAATGGATAGTTTTATTCCAGAGTCCAAAGCCTTACTCGGAATATCACATTGTACAAATGGGGAAATGGAATGCAAAATACTACTTAGTTCATAAGTTTTATCAGATATACCTGAAAGAAAATCGTAGTCCGAACGGCAAATATTACCAGGCTCTTTTAGGTCAATGTCATAATAGTCCAAATACTTTGCGCCACATCTCACCAATGTTGTAGCCACCATACTGCCGATGGCTCCGATTCCTATAATTAAAATTTTCTTTTCGGCTACTTTTGAGGGTAAGCTTCCTCTTCCAAAGAAATAGTTATAAGAACAATTGTAAGTCGTAGCCCAGTCAATTAGTGTCTTCTTAAATGTATTATAGATGATTGACCGTCCACCACATCTCGTCTTTTCTGACTTGATGGGGAAGTCGTTAGCTTTAAGCATAGCTACTTGCCATCGTGTTTCACCATTCGGAATTTTATAACCACAAAACAAAGGGACTCTCTTTGCTTCATTCTTCTTTTGTGACCACATCTTTAAAAACTCCATCTGACTCCAAGAGAACAAGGAAGACATGTCGGTATATAACTCAATTATAAATTTGTCATATACGGATGGTGCTTTGTCTAAAAAACAATAGATACCCTCAAACTTGATTTGTCGTTGCATTCCTTGTTCCCATTGGCAACTGTACTGAGCATTGTGCACCTTGCTATTAAAAGTGTTTGCCAAAAAGGTGTCCATTCGTTTGCCATCATGACAGCCAGGCACTAACATTACTAAATCCACAGTACCATAGTCTCCATGGGGAAATTCTATCGATGTATCCGTATAGAAGAAATTGTAATAGATATCATCTATCAATTTGCGCTCGACAACCAATTCTTCATAATGATTATCTTTTTCCTTTCTGATATAGTACTTGTCAATCCATTCTTTTAGACGTGACAAGTCTATCAGGAATTGCGTCTCGGCATCTTCCACTTTTGGTGTATGCAAGCAGACGAAACCAGAACGCATGATATGTGGATAGGTTATCAGAGAAGTATTGAAAAAGTTTATGGGCTCTTTATCATCTATCTTGAAAGGATAGGAGGGGCTGATGGCTACTTTCCATTCCAAAGGAGATAGACCATCTTTAGTCTGAGTTTCAATAACAAAGTGCTTGACAGAGTTTTCTTCTTTTATTTCACTTTTCAGCTTCACAAAAGATAACTTGTCAATAACTTTTTCAATAGTTTTCTCGTTAATCATCTTTAGCCAAATCTTTGAGGATTCTTTGGATATGAAACACCTGTAAATCCTTCTTTTTTCTTATATCCGTCATCTTCCTTTTCCTCATATTTTTTGTTCTTTGGGAAATAGAATGGCAAGAAGACTTCTTCATTTGACTCTATGTTTCTTAGCATAGCATCCATTTCAGCTTTCAAAGATTGTCGCTTAAACGAGTCCATTGCTGCAACAACATCGTTGTTGCTATTTCCTGGATCATAAAGATGGAAACTGTCTTCGGCTATATTGTCACGAATATATTCCATTGTCAGTTTCAAGTCTTCCCACAATCCTGCAGAGTTCTTTCCGTCCAAAGCTTTGATACTTATCAGTTCCAAGAGGAACGATTTGTAGTCTTTATTATTATGCTTTTTCCAAATCTTCAACAGACGAATAACCTTACGTTCCGTGTTTTTTCCACTGATGTGATCAATCTGCTTGCTTATGTTTGTCTTTGTGTATGTTCCCTTTTTGAATCCTCATTGATCTTCATTGAAACAGAGATTCAAGTCTTTTGTCTTGCTGTAGTCATCATCGGATAACTCTCTACCTGGAACGACATCAATCTGTATTGGTAGCTCGTCACCATCCTCTATAGGAAACTCCAAACCTACAGAAACTTTTTGCTTTCTGACAACATTACTGCCATATTCCTGTACCAATATGTCATACACATCATCAAACATGGCTTGTAGTGTGTCAAATGAGTCACGTTTGAATGGCTCTACTACATCCATATCAAACTTGATGTTTGTGGCAGTATGTTTAGCTATGCTTCCAGAATTGAAAGCTGTATATTTCTTGTTGCCATAGTGGTCGGATAACACCTTTTTGATATTATCACGTTTGGCTTGCACTTTATCAACAAACTTTTGGACGTGATGCAACTTATGTGTTTGCAAAACGTCGCTTAAATATTTATTCTTATCAAAACTCATATTTCTAACCCTTATTTTACGTTATTAGCTTTCATTTCTGCTAAGACTTCTTTGCAAACGTCTCTCTGATAGGGAAAACTACTAAAAAACTCTTTTGCAGCATTTTGCTTTTGAGCATCTTTTGATAAAGCATAATCGTGATATTTGCTTATTAATTCATCTTGGTGTTCATATTCATAATCATCCTTATTCAACTCAGAAGCTATTTCTCGTGCTATTTTCTCTGTATACCCAGATTTTATCACTTCATATTGTCTTGTGACAGCGTTGAATTTTGCTACTTCGTATTTGCCATTTATGTTTGGCTGTGATATGTATTTCTGCATCATACTTATTTCTTTAATTAAATTTTTATTCTTCCACAACTGCAAAGTCCTCTTTGTGTAATCCACGAATGGCTACAGCGTAGCCTCCGAAGTCAAAGACTAGCTGACGGTCACGGTCGATACGGACGATGTATCCCTCGCATCCTATGAAAATGCCTGTTTTCACACGTAGTTTTACATGGTCTTTGGCAAATTTCTCGAATGGGTCTCTAAGAAAGGTCACTCTCTCAGGATTGTCTTTCAGGACAGTCATGAAAGGTTGCATCACCTTATTGCTAATAGATGCAGGCTCACCCTTGCATCTGTCATTTACTAAATGGTATTGTGGGTAATGTGCTCTTAGAAAATCTTGCAGATCGTCAGTTTCGCCCTGCAAGAATACAAGTCCGCTAATGGTTGGCTTCAATTCTTTCTTTACTCCTCCGTTCTCGTTCTTTTGTCTGTATGTGAAAGAACGATGGATAAAACAAGCATGGGAAGAATTGGGATTTGCCTTATTATAGGTTTCCATTTCTCTCTCAAAAACTTGGGCTGTCTTGTTATGGATAAACAGATACCCCCAAGGCATTCCTTCTATACCTGGATCCGATTTTTTATCAGCCCCAGTAATGTTGATGCCCTTTGGTAAGCGCTTGCTTACGTCGGCTGTAGAAGGTGAATTCAAGCAATCCTGCGTCATATTCTCGTTCTACTTTATGTTCTTGGCTACAACCATACATGATGATTGAGGAAGCCTAGCTACTTTTATGTAATTATGCATAATCTTAATATCTTATGAGCATTAGTCGATATAATCTTGCACATGCTTATTTATTTTACATTCGTTGCTCATTCTTATTAGGAATGAGCGAAACATTCGGAAACAAACTAAAATCCGCAATTTAGAGGAAGCATATAATGCCGATTAGCTAAACATTTGTAGTATATTTTGGGAGCTGCATACAAAAAAATGATAATATTTGACAGATAATTCAGGAAAAAATTGTATTTTTGCAATTAGTTATATCATTCCTAATAAGAATGGGCGAAGTTTGCTAAACATTTCCACAAAGTGGTTTTGTGGGTGAATTTATGATAGTTCCTTTACAAAGGTGTACACTTTTCTTATATATAAAGAAAAAGAGTTATCAGAATAGGTCTAAAAACAATAACCTGTTCTGATAACTCTTTTCTATGCAGCGTATTCACTGCTTTTTGCTCTAAAAACGGGCAGTAATTACCTGTTGGATGATTTTCTTGTTGGCCTCATTGATGGTTGCTACGTCTATTGACTCCAAATAGATTTGGGTGGTCTTGTAGGAGTTGTGTCCCATGCCCTCACTGATGGTGGCTACCGGTATGTTCATGTGCAAGGCTACGCTTGCCCACGTGTGGCGTGCCACGTAGGTGGTTAGCGGTATCTTCAAACCTATCAACTTTCCGATATTCTTCAGGTTGTAGTTGGTGTTGTGCTCCACCTTTCTATATGCAGAGTAGGGTGTAGCCTCTTTTCCTGTCAGGATAGGTAGCATATAGGGAGAATCCTTGGTTTGCTCGGCATATTTGTCGATGATGGCTTGCATCGGTTTCATCCACTCGATGTTGATATTTTGGTGGGTCTTGCGACGGTTATAACTCACCAAACCACATTTCAAGTCGCTCTTTTTCAAGAATGCCATATCTACGAATGCCATGCCTCGCAGATAGAAGCTGAGCAGGAATAGGTCTCGCGCCTTGTCTAGGGATGATCCTCTTGGCAAGTCCAACTTTTCAATCTTGCGAATATCCTTTACAGTAATGGCTCGTTTGGCGGTTCGCACGTTGCCTGTCTGTACACGAGCGAAGATGTCCTTGGCTGGCGCATGGCCTACTTCCACTGCTTTATTGTAAATGGTGCGCAGGGTTCGCAGATAGAATGATACGGTGTTTTGTCCGACACCTCTGTTCCATAGCCATGCCTGATACATTTCCATCATCTCGCTTGTCATTTGTGAGAAGGTCAGGTCTTCATTGCCACGAAATTCCATAAATCGGTTGGCTGCATTGGCGTAGTTGTTCCTGGTGCCGATGCACTGCATCTGCTCCTTCTTGGCTATCTGCTGTCGGAAGAAGGTAAAGACGCTTTGGCTCGGTGGCAGCTGCTGTATCTCCTTGGCTATGTCGTCAATGGAATAAGGGATGCCCTCTGCATCCTTATCACGGATGATACGCTGCATCTGCTTCATCTCCCAATCTATCTGTGACAGGATGAGCTGCAGATGTGCCTGTCTGTTGTTGCGGTTAGAAACAATGATAGCCGACTTCTTGTCGTTCCACTCTTCTGGAAAGACATGGTAGTCGGTACTGATCCAGCGCAAGTTGCGCTGGTGGATGAGGTGATAATACAATGTGCCTTCCTTTCCCGGCACCGAGGATGCTCTGAATTTTACTTTTACTGTTGCCATAATACTAACTTTTTTATTTGTGACTCATGTTGCTTTTTTGGTTATTATACCTTATTATATATGTAAGCAATGGTATGGCAAGAATGTAGTTGTATATCAATAGCTATTTGGGAATACTTCGTCGTTGCAGCTTCTATGGCTTGTATAACAATAGCAGCTCTGTCTGTCTCCTCCTATGGATAGAGGCTATCTTGCGTCTTTGGTATCTGCAAAAATCAAGATACTCCCTACGTATGTTTCTTTCGCCTTGCTCTATTTTCTGCAAGAGTCGGCTCTTGGGGAACTTTCCATTCCCTAATATCTTATAGGGACCGACATTATAGGCTAATACGGCAAGAAGCAAGGTGTCTCTGCCGTACTTTCTGAATAGGGTGCAGAGTTTTCTCAGGTCAGAACGCAATAGCGAGTCTGCCTGTTGAAAGGTGAGGTTCTTTCTGAACTTCTCATGCGGCAATATCCTATGTCCCCACCCGATATAGGGATAGTGGCGTTTGATGTCGTGCCACCCTTCATAATACTTGATGCACCGCACGGCTCGCTCAAAGGGTGGTAATGCAAAGATGCCCAAGTCTCTTTGGCTTGGGCTATCTGTTGTGGGTGTCCTGTTCTGTGCCATGATATTCTGGCACAGTAGCAAGAGTACTAGAATGATGTATGTCCGTATTTTTCCTGTCATGAATCTCGTTTTGTTTCTCTTTGATGTATTGTCACTTGGCATTCTTCTTGTTGAATATCTCTGCTATCATGGCTTTCACGTCCTCACCAACTTGCACGAAGTTCTTGTAGAGGATGCGTTCACGCTCATCACGGCTCTTGAAGGTGTAGAACTTGGGCAGTGGCATATACTCGCTTTCCTCCTTTTTGATGTCTGCCATGTTGAAATCGGTCTTGCAATAGAACTTGCTGGTCTTGAACTCGTCGCTTTCCTGTATGTTCATACTACCATTCATGCCTGTCTTGGTCGCCACAAAGTCTTTTGCGGTCTGTCCGCAGATCCATCCTGTCGGCATATCAGAGATTTTACTGGCTGGCACTAGACTGTCCATGTTCTCGTTCAGGTTGATGCTCGTCTTGTCTCTGTCGATGGTCACGCCTTTCTTCAGCTGCACCACCTTTCCAAAGATGTCGGAGGACAACCATTCAAGCGTTTCCTTGCTTCGTGCCGAACCGCTCACTACATTGCCTACGGTGGTGATGATCTTCTGCATACCCACCTTGCCGTAGTCAGCTTCCAACTGGGGCAATTCCTGGAATCCCAAGGCTACGCTCACCTTGTTGCTTCGGGCTGTACCTATCAGTCGGTCTATCTTGTGGAAGTAGAGTGTAGGTAACTCGTCCACGATGATGCTCACAGGGATGTTCTTGCCTTGTCCTGTGTTTACTCGTGTCACCAGTCGGTTGAGGATGAGGGCGTTCAATGCTCCGATGATGCTCTCCATCTCTGGGTCGTTGGCAATCAGCAGATAGCTTGGATTCTTCGGGTCACTGACCTTCAAGTCGAAGTCATCACCATCCTTATGGAATATCCAATAGCTTTCTTTGGTGGCAAGGCGTGAAGTATAGACACGCAAGGTGCCTATCATACCTTCCAGCTGCTCCATCGCCTTGTTCTTCAGGGCGGTCTGGAACGGTCCCAACAAGGGTGCCACCTCATTGTCGGTCTCCAACACATTGAAGATAGTCTGGTAGCTCTCGTTCAGGAAGCTGAGGATATGGGGCATATCGCTATACTTGCCCAACCAATAGGCTGGCTCCACTTCTTCTCCTGCATGGTTAAACACCTTTCCGGTCGGTTTCATCTGCATGGTCTTCGGATCTAGTACTTTCTCTGCTATCAGCATCTTGCCATCCTTGTCGTATGGCTCCTTACCATAGTTGATAAAGAAGTAGATACAGGCGGCGAGGAAGTTGACGGCTGAGGTCTGGAAGAACTGGTCGCTGCCGCCACCGCCTTCTTTCTTGCCCTTTTGCAGGGATTCAAGCAGTGTCTCTGCGGTCTCACTCGCTGCTGCCAAGTTATTGATGTACTTCTGCTGTATCGGGTTCACTCGCTTGGAGTATTCCACATCCACAAAGTTGATGATGTTGAACTTGCAGCCTTCTGGCAGTTTGCCCAGCTGTTGGTTCTTCTTGTAGTGGTAGTACAGTTTTGTTGCCAAGGTCGGGAACTTGTAGTCGTAAACGACCATGGCAAAGCCTTTTGCACTGTGCTGACGGATGAATGGCTCGATAATGGAAAAAGTCTTACCGCTACCCGGTGTTCCCACCACCCAGGTGCCTCTGAATGGGTTTACGATGTTCACCCATCCCTTGCGGAACTTACCCTTATAGTAGTAGCGCATAGGAATATTCACGCTGTATTTATTATATTCCTCCTTCTGGCACTGTTCAAAACTCTCGTTCTCAAAGTTAAAGCGGTCTTTCATCAGTCCTTCTTTCAGGAACTTCGAGATGTTGTCCAAGGCTACATGCACCAGCACCGTTCCGATGATGGTTGCCACCATATAAAGAATGGTGTTCAATCTTAGGGCATAGAGACGAGTGTCCATCACATAGCCGAAGAGCCACACGGACAGTGTCAGCAGTCCCACGCCACTTACCAGTGGGTACAATACCTGCTTTCGGGCATCAAACTCCAGATGCTTCTTGTTTCTCGTGCCTACACAGGTGATGCACACCAACAGGAATGTCACCACCTTGCTATACACCAGGTTCCCGTCATGGTAGATAAACCACTGCTTGATGCGGTCGTGCAGGTCGCACACCACACCGCCAAAGCCGTCTATCGTCCTTGGGTCTATGGCATACTCAAAGAACTCCATCAACACGGATATGTAGATGACCGCCCTGAATATCTTGTAAAATCCTTGTAACTCCTTGCTTTCTTCCATGTTATTTCAGAAAAATCGGATTGAATGAGTCAGCCGACAATACATCGCTATAGTTTACTTTCAGTGATATGGTGCGACCGCTGATTTGATTCTCCGTCATTTCTATAGTCAACTTCTTGTCATTCGGGAATGTCATTTTCCGAATGACTATCACATTGCGGTAGCCATAGCGGAAGCGTTTGGTCTGCTCCAATGTGAACACTGGATGCAACTCTGTCATCTGCGAGTTGGTGGCCTTGGCAGTCTTCTTATCCGTCAGTTTCAATCGTATTTGGTCTATATCAAATGGTATATGCGTCTTGTTCTCCACCGAGAAGTCCAGGAAGAAATAGTCGCCCGATGAATAGATGTTGTTCAGTCGCATCACCATTTTATGGGCTTTGGTCTTCACATTGTTCACATGGGCTTCCGAGCTCCATATCTGGCGAGCATATCGAGCCATGTCAGTAGAGGACAATGTGACCGCAGGATTGTTATAGGCATTCTTCTCTATCTGTTGTATCTCCTTATCCGTCACAGCCTCTTGCAGCCTCGTGGTATAGAGTAGCGCATATTGGGTGCGGTATCGTTCTGTCACGATGGTCACGATGGCAAGCACTTCGCCGTCCTCATGCATTCCCTCCTTGGGCTTCAGACGCACGGTATTGTTGATGGGTTGGTCTCCTGCTATCTTATTGGTTGATATATCCACAAAACGGATAGGTTCACTTGCCGTAATGACTGTAGTCACTTGCTCGTTCACGGTCAACTGCTCCATCTCCTGGTAGGTACAGGGCTGATAGCTCTCCGCACATTTCTGTTGTGCCATCATCGGTATGGCACTTATCGCACACATCATCAGTGTGCCAATGGTCTTCTTGATATTCATATGGGTGTAATGTTTACTTTGTAGTGTTTAATGTTTACTTGCTCTTGGTGTCTTTTCTGTTAGCTTCGCTGATTCTCGGCTGCACTCGGCAAAGGAAAAACTATTTTCCTCTGCTCTCGTTGGCACGAGAATTTATCAAGTACACAAAGGTGCCATATTTCAGTTTCACCTTGTTCTTCTTGATTGCCTTGCCTATGGCATTGCTTGTTTTCTGATAGGCATTCTGCATGGTCTGCATGCCCCATTGCGAAAAGCTGCTGCCTGTATTGGTGGTGTTCATATCCACATTGCCGGTCACGGCTCCGCTTGCCACATCCTTGGTGGTCTCACGGAACTGGCTGCTTGGCACATACAAGCCTTCCATGCCGTCTGTGTCATAGAGTGACAGGTTGATTTTCACAATCTCGTCATCCACCAACACGCTTTTCACCGTGCCTTTTACTCGTTGTGAGCCAAAACCGCTCATGGTGACATACAGGTATGCGCCTTTCTTCACCACCATTTCTCCGATTTCCACATCATCAAGCAGTCGCAAGCGGACACGGCTTCCATCCACGGCTTTCACATTCTCGTCAATGATAGCCTTGATCAGTGTCGGCTCTTTCTCATTTACTGCCAATGTGTTGAAATAGTCTGATGATGTCTTCACCTTTTTCACCACCTCACTTGGCTTGTCATTCTCGTCTGCTTCCTTTCGGGCATTCTCATTCACCTTGATTTTGCCTTCAATGTTGATACCGCCCTTGGCTGAGCCTTGCGAGTCGGTAGGAGAGGCTGCAGAAGTCGAGCTGTTCGATTGGATAGCTTGCTGTCCTTTCAGTCTTGCTTCGGCAAGTGCCTTGTTCAGCTCCGCCAACGCCTCATTCTCTCTTTGTCGCTCATGGGCTTCTTGTGCTTCTCTCTGTTTTTCCATTTCAGCCTGCCTCTTGGCTTCGGCATCCAACTGTTGCAGTTCGGCATCCGAATACTTGCTTTGGTATTCTTCTTTTTCTTGCTCATTGTCTCGGTCTATATTCTCCACGGCACTATGGTCTTCTATCTTGCCGTAGGCGTTCAACATGTTCTCATACTTACCTCCAATACCGTCACCGCCCTTGATATGGGCTTGTGGCAGGTTCGGATTCAGATATTCCGTGGTCTGCATATTGGCATCCTGCTTCTCCGCTACCTTGGTATCAAAGAGGTCGAAGATAAAGTAGGAGGCACCGAGCAGTGGGAGATAGACAATCGCAGGTAACATGTACTTGGGTTGTCTGAAATTGATTCTTTCTGTCAGTTTCATCGTTATTTGTCTTTATGAGGATGGCGTGCATCCTCATTGGTTCTTACAATGTTCTTTGCATTCCCCATATTCTGATGGCGAGCCTTTATCAGTGAGTCCTGCTGCTCCGTAGCGGTGCGTCGCTCTCCCTGGTAGTGATAAGCTCTTGCCATGCGATAGATGTTGAAACTGAAGCTCACACCTACAAAACCGAACACGATGACCAAGAACAGTGTCTTGTGCAAGTCGGCAAACCTTTGTACCTTGGCTGCCGCCTTGTCAATTCTGCACATCTTGGCAAACTTCCTTCCTGCTCTCACGTCTCGCTCATAGCGTTCCTTGTATTTGGGGTCGTCCTTGTCGGGCATCTTCTCCCCAATGAGCATCTGCTTAAATCCTTTTGTGTTCATCTTATTACAATGTTAAATGTTCAATGTTAAGTGTTGAATTAGGCATGCGCCATAAAGGTATTGAATTCTTCACTCTTCACTCTTCGTTCTTCACTCTCAATAGTTTGACTTCGTCTTCTGGTCAATATCCTTATTGAGCAAGGTTCTCCAGTTCACTATCAGCAATCCATGTGGGTTGTTGTCGGTTCTCGGCACTCGTTTAAGTTGTCCTGCCGTAACCAGCTCACGAGTCAGCACATTGGTTCTGCGTTCGATGCGCTGTCTGCCGTAATAGGTAAACTCCATCTTCTCCTTGTCAAACTTGATGCTGTCACAGAAGATGCTGAACACGGCACTCGTTCCCATGATATTGGAGTAGAAGCCCTTTTCCTTCAGGGTATTGTACTGTGCCAATCCTGTCTCATCAACCAAATACATGGCTTTCTCCATCGTGTATTTGATGTACTTGTCATCGGGTGCCAACGTGAAAAAGTAGTGATGGAACATCTCGATATGGCTCTTTGCTTCCACATCCAGTGTCTCATCCATCGTCGTACGCTGCACCAGAATCGGCACGTTGCCATCCAATACATAGATTTTGTTCTGTGCATCCACCACCATATTCTTCGCCGTCCAGATGCTACTGATACTTATCAGCACGCACCCAACCAGAAACAAGCTACAGATGATAGTCACCAACTTCACCTTATTCTCTAAATTCTTGATTACCATTGCTATTTCGTTTTTTCTTTTTACTCTTTTACCTTTTTACCTTTAATGAACAACATGCGCCAATGTTCCCTGTGCCGACATTTTGGCTTGCTGTGCCACACCCTCACCGAAGTTTCTGGTAGAGAATGCGGTATCGCCCTCTGGTATCATCCATGCCGCAAGGTCTGGAACCAAGTTCAGACATTTCAATGCCACGATACTTGCTGCCATCAGATACCCTGCTGAGAAGAACGAGTTCTGCAAATATGCCGCCATCGTCTGCTCACTGGCGGTGATAGCCGTCAGGTTCTCCACCTGTATGCATAGCACAATGTCGAAAAGTAACAGTACGTAGAAGCCTACGAAGTATAGCATCGCTCCATAGAAATGCACGGTCAGATACCTTGTCAGCCACTTCGCCCAACTGCTTTCCCATTTCGGCAATAGCGAAAACGCCCATTGTATCGGTCCGAATATCGTCAGCATTCCCAACAGTATCTGCTGGCAATAGATGGTGCTCCACCAACCGATGCGGAAGACGATCAATGCTATCAGCATCACGATCTTGTCTATGTTCACTACGGCTCCTGCAGTCAGTGAGGTAAACCACAGCTTGGCTGCCTCCTTCTCCATATTGGTCACTTCATCCACACCTGTCTGCTCCATGGTCGATTCCACCAGATTCGGGTCTGTTGTTCCCTTATGGGCAATGTCTGCCTGGGCTTGTACGTTGGTGTACATCGTGTCTCTGGTATAGATGAGTTGTTGCACCTCCGTAAACTTATCTTCTATCTGTGTGGCTTCTGCCTCATAGAGGTCATGGGTATAACTGCCGATGGAGTTGGGGATGTAGCTCAGAAAGTCCAACACGCACCAACTGCTGCCACTGTTCGTCATGCTGGTATCAGCAGGTGGGTACCACCAACACAGGATGATACTTATCACCAGTGGCTTGAATAGTTTCATCACATCCAGTGGTTCATGCTTCACCATCATCTTGTAAGCCATGTTCGCTGCCACGACGATGGAGAAGAGGGCTGCTAATGCCATACACATCTGTACAACCCACCAAAAAGGTCCGTTTGAGCCTGTGAATGTAGCATCACACAGAAACTCGTTGGTCTGAAAAATCACGTCATCAATCTCTTCTTCCAGGATGTTGATGCCGAAGTCGGATAATATACTGCTGTTGTCTGCCATATCTTCTTATCTGTTTACTGTCAATTAATTGTCATCATCATCAGGCCCATTATTGTCATCGCCTGATGACGTGTCGTTTCTCACTGTCATTCCTGCCTCTCGCCATTTGCTGGATGCACTGCTGATGATGCTTCGTTTGTTGGCAGTCTGGTAGTTGCCGTTTGCTGTCAACAGTTCCTTGGTCTTGTTGGCATTCGACATCTGCACCAGTTGCTTCACCAGTGTCTCATTCTGTTTCGCCACATCTGCGTAAATCTGCAGATACATCTTCTTGCGCTTGGCATTGGGCATATAGGCATCCTTGGTGGCTTTGATGGCTGTCTCATAGACATGATAGTATTCTGTCCAGCGTTGCTTGTCACCGATGGATCCGCCTACAGGCAGGATGCGGTCGATGTTCTTCTTGAAGGCATCCATCTTGCTGTTTATCTTGCTTCCTTCCACCTTCCATGCCAGATCTACCTGTCGGTCTGCTATGTTCAGTGCTTCTATTTCCGCTCTCTTGGTCAGGGCAGAGTCGATAGCTTCAGCATATTCCACCTGATTATAGGCTCCTATACCTGCCGTGGTACGATAACCGAGTTTGTTCTTGCTTGCAGCTGATTTCATGTAGCTGCTATGCAGCAACTGGTAGTACTCCGTTGGCGATAGGCTACCACTACCGGTTTCCATCACCGTTATCTGGTTCTTCTTCGCACTGTCGTGGTTGTATGTCACACCACTTTGGGCTTTGCCTGTCATGGCTATGCCCAACATCATCATGACGGCTACTGCCTTTATCTTCTTTCTGTTCATATCTACACCTTAATTATATATAGGGGTTATTTTTCTAGTTTTCCTGCCACTCGCCACCGTCCGAAGGCATCCTCCAGTATTTGCTGCTTGCTTTTGGTTCGATACACCTTTTCTTTCCAATAGCCGATGCGCACTTGGATATACCGCCACGACTCAAAGTAGCTTTTGTTCAGATGCTTCTCTATGTTGTCGAGCGAGGTATTGATGCTTTCCAGCACCACTAGCAGGTCTGCCGTCGAACATGCTGCTGCTCCTGTGGCATACAGCACCAGGTCGCTCACGCTCTTGTACAGGTATTCTCCTTCCTTGGCGATGTTCGCTATGGCTCGCTTGTTGATACCTATCAGTATTGTATCAGCAACTGAAATGCGCTTTCGTTTGATGACTTTTTTGTTGTAGTCATCCAACAGCTTCTTGTAGTCCAAAATTCTGTCGCTCACACCCTCGTAGGTGGAATATACATTCAGACTGGTTTTGAGACTCTGGTACAGCACGTCTATCACATCGAACGCCCTGGTGTACTTATCCAGATCCACGTTCAGTTCCTTATATGCCTTGGTCGCATCATTGCTGTAGCTGTGCAATAGTTTATTGCTGTATTCCAAAGTGCTTCTTGCAAGCAACAGGCTTCGCTGTTTCTTGTGGTCATTGATGTATGCTTCTACACTGCTCACATCAAATCCCCATTGAGCGAATGTTTTAGAGGGGAGGGCGAGGAACATGATTGCTATCAGCAATGTCCTCACAATGCTCAATCTTTGCTTCTTGCTCACCAACCCTGCAACCCTCTCCGCTGCATCAGCCTTGTATTCTTTTCTATTTCTCATTTTCATTGTCTTCATCATTGAATTTTCCGTGATAGTCATCCGAATGCTTGGTGTTCGCTGCTTTCCTTAACCAGCGTTTCTTGCATTTCTCCACTAGTGTCAACCGTCTTCCTTCATCGGCATTGATATGGGGAGCGATGTCCATCAGCACATCGATGATGTTGCGCTTATAGTGCATCATCTTCTCCAACGATACCAGGTCGGCATATATCTTCGTGATTCTGCTGTCCACCTCTCTGGCTATCTCTAGTCTGTCGCTCGACCATAGCAGGTGTTGGGTGTCATCGGTGGTATTGTCTTCCACGGGTGCGCTTTTGGCATATTCGGTGGTTATCTTGCACGACGGATATTCCTGTGCTATTTCCGATATGCGCTTGTTCACCTCGTTGGCCTTTTCCTGTTCCGTCTTGCTGGCATCGAGCGTTATCACATCCACCACCGATGTATGGGTGTATTCCGATGTCAGTTCCCAACTGATCTGCATGATGGCTCTGTGTATCTTGATGCCGAGAAGGTATTTCGGCTTTCTGGCTATCTTCAATGTTGCTTTGAAGGTGATGATGCCGTTGATGTTGGGCATGGTGGCTTTTCTTATATATGTATAGCCACTCCATGTTCCTTCTCCTTGCCAAGTCAGATTATAGGCACTCCTGCAGTCGCTCATGATGGCAGGTATGCGATAGTAGTCGTCCGTCGCCATCTCATTGTCCTTTCCTGCCTCGGCCTTGGCTTCCTCTATTTCCTTTTGCTTCTTTTGCCATGCTGCCAGCTCTTTGTTCAACTGGTCGATGGCGGTCTTGTTCTTGTTGTATTGCTCCCGATATTTGGCAGCATCATCCACACTTGCATTGGCGATTTGCTTGACAAGTGACTTGTTCTCCGCTTCCAACTGACTGATTCGCGATTGCAGAGAGGCTATCTTGTCATTGGCTTCCTGCTCCTGCTTATACAGGTCTGATAAGTCGAGGTCGTTCTCTGTCACCGATGTTGTCATGGCGCAATTCTTGCTGTGGTCATTCAGCGAACCGCCACATTTTTTGCACTTGTATTGCGTGGTTCCTTGCCCCAACTGCACACCGTCACTGCAGGTCACGCTGATGGTCACGCTCTCGCATCCCTTCAGCTTGGCGGCATCGGTGGCCTGATAGTAGTTGCGTGCGCCACTGCCTATATAGTATGTATAGCCTTCCTCGTTGTCATTCCATTCACTCAACCGGGCTTGCAGTTGTGCCTTGAAGGTGTTCAAGTCCATCGAATAGGAGTCGAAGACGGCCTCATACACTTCTTCTGTTTTGTTCCAGCTCTTATACACCTGTATCTCATAGGCGTATGCCTTCTGTTTCTGTCCTTTCTTCTTGCTGCTGATGATATAACTGTCCATCCAGTAGTTGATGCTGTAACTAAAACCGTCTTTCTGGTTGTTCTTCTGCTGCACCTTTGCTCTCGACCATCCAGCATGGTTCTCCGAGTTTTGCAGGATTGCTTCTCTCTGGTTGCTGTTCGGATAGAAGTTGGCATCCTTGGTGTTGATTCTATACCAGTGGTCGCCTTTCAAGATGCTGTTGTTATCGGTTGGAGGCACATAGTTGCATAGCTTTTCCCTTCCTTGGTCTCGTCGGGCGATATACCATCTCTGGGTGTAGTAGTTTCCTGCTGTCTCATCCAAATAGTCGGTCATCCACGATGTCAGGTTATAGTTGGCTAGGGAAAAGAGTCCTGCCACGTTATCCTTGCCTCCAATCATTCCCAACAGGGTATTGCCGATGCTTTTATCCATAGTTTTCCACAATTCGCTGTAGTTATCCACTATATCGATGGCTGCATCGAGCTTACCTTGGAAGAGTTCGTTGAACTGGCTGCTTTGCAACAGGACATTGCCTACATTGCTCATTCCTGCTCCGGCAAGGTTGGCTCCTGTCTTGTACAGGTTGTCGATATCGGCTTTCAGATTGTCCACCGTGAAGTTGCTTGGTACCTTCGACAGGTCATCCAGCATCTTCTTCCAGTCCACGTTGCCTATCTCCGATAGTTTCAGGATGGCTGCTATCTCCTGGTTGATTTGCAGAAAGGCGATGTTCGAGAAGGTGAGGGTACTATTTGTTACCACGCTCTCAAACTGCATGCATAGGTTCTTGGTGTCGTCGCATATCTTCATCAGATAGGTTCCCCAATACAGGGCTGTCTGCGGACTTTTCAGCATCATTCCTGCAACCGTCCATATCTTCGGCATGATTTTATTGCTCACCATGTTGTAGATACGGCGGTAATAGTAGTTCTCTGTGCTACTGTTCCAGATGCCCAACTCTGTCATTGCCTTGCGCTCCAAGAACTTGGAGGCATAGATACCGGCACTCGCCACTTCCGCAGCATTGTAGTGCTTCAAGATGTTCTGCACCTGCTCGTTGTAATATGCTTCTGCCACGGCTTCTGTTCCGTAGGCAGCAGCCATAGCAGCCACCGTCTGCTTGTCATAGTTTACGCTGTAGTACTGTGCGTCAGCCTTTACCAACACACAGACTATCAGCATTATGATGGATAGAAGTCGTTTCATTTTCCTTACCTGTCTTTCTTTTGTTATTACCAAATCCTTACACTAACATGTTAGTGTTTTTTGCTCCAATCTTGTGGATTATGCTTCAAGTTCTTTAATTTTTCCATCATACTCCAGATGCTGATAGACAGTGGAACGTAGTCCCATGTCGTGTCTGTACTCTTGCATGATATAGTTAGCTTTCTGCATAGCCACTTTCACACGATAGTTGAAGGAACAGAATGTTTTCATCAGCCAACTCTGCTGCTCCAATACCGACATCACCAACTGGTGTCGCATAAACTCCAAGTCGTCGCCTCTCAGCATTTGGCATGGATCACACAGTATTCTTGCCATTGCATGGTTATAGGCTTTTCGAGCATCAAATTCCTCCTTATGCTTTGCCTCTGTTTCTTGCAATGGTTCTGTCTCTTTCTTCTGCATACCATCCGTATCGGCAAAAGATGTAGCTTCTTTAGCTTCATTTTCCGCTATATCTTCCTCGGATATTCTTTTGGATTCTACACTTTGATGTCTTGCATCATATTCTGCATCATGATAGGCATCCAACTCTTTTTCTGTCATGCCAAGATGTAGTCCTACGTCTTCTAGAGTTTCTTTGACATGCTCCACCAACTCAGGTGTTACATGTCGTATTTTCAACAGTTGTTTCTCTGTACAAGCACACAGGTCTTTATATGTCCATAATTCTGAATCATGGAAAGCCTGACGTGTTTTCTCCACCATGCTCGGACGTATATCCCATTCTTCACGATGGAAATCTATAAACCCAACAATATTAATTCTTTTCATCTTCTTCTATCTTTCAATGTTTATTTGTTTGTGTTACTTAACCTCAACACTTTTCCTGCCTGATTTACTTTTTGTGCAAAGGCGAGGCTCTTGCTAATACCACTTGCATCCCAATCTCTACAATAGGCTTCGATGGCTTGCTGATGATTGCATTTCAACTCTCGCTTGTATAGCTTCAATGCTTCCTTCTCCGCTCGTTCCGTGGTGTAGGTCATATAGCACTCATGCGGCTCTTCCACACCATACACATTGCTGGTCTGTCCTCGTCTGATAAAGACTTCACGGAAGAAACTGCGTCCTTCCTTGTTCTCCAGGCGGTTGATGGTGAATATTTTCTTGCAGTCCACATCGGTCAAACCGAGTATTGCCTTGATGGTATCAAAGCGTTCCTTGAACTTGCTCTGGTCGAGCAGCATTACCACATCCGAATTGTTGATGATAGCTTCCTTCACTATCTCACTGCCGATGATGTCCTGTATCTCCTGTGTTACCACACCCACGCTAGCCCAGAATTTTCTGGCGGTCTTATACAGATATTTTATGTATTCCGCCATCATGGGCGAGGCGATGGCCTTCCATGCCTCCTCGATGATGAGCATCTTTCTGTTCTTCTTGATGCGCATCTTCTGCAGGAACACGTCCATGATGATGAGTGTCACCAGTGGAAAGAGCAGTGGATCATCTTTGATACTGTCGATTTCGAAGACGATGAAGGTCTCGTCAAACAGACTGCTGTCCATGTTCTCATTCAGCGTCACTTCGTGGCTACCTCCTTTATAGAAATCTTTCAACAGATAGTTGTAGGATGACAGGTCTATGCCATGCAGACCGTTCTCCTCGCATATCTTCGGCAGTCGCTCCGTACTGAACTCATAGAAGGTGTTGAAACAGAGGTTGCTCACTCGTTTGGTGGTAAAATAAGCATCGTAATACTCGTTGATGACTTGCTCTATCAGCCTGTCCTCGGTCTTGCTCACAGTGCCTTGACTTCCTTTCCATATCAGCATTACCAGGTTCTTCAGAAATCCCAACTTCTCGATGTTCCATTCCTCTCGTCTGATTTTGAAAGGGTTCATCGTGATAGGGTGTTCTTCTGTGTAGGATATGTATTTGCCTCCAAAGTATTCACACAGTCCCTCATACGAGTTTCCTGTATCTACCAGCACGATGTCTGTGTCCTGCTCATGGGCTTGGCGCACCATCGAGTTAACATAAAAGCTCTTGCCGCTTCCCGAAGGACCGAGGACAAAGAAGTTGCTGTTGTCGGTCAGCTTGTTTCGTCCCTCTTTTCCTGATATGTCGATGGCTACTGGAACTCCTTGGCGGTCGGTATAATAGACCTTGAATGGTGTGTCCTCGCTATGCACTATCTTCTCTTTGTACATCAGGCAGGTAGCGGCATCGCCCAACGTCATAAATCTGTCGTAGTCGTCATTCATCCCATAGCAGTTGCCGGGAAATGAGTTGACAAACAGTTCCAATTGGTTATAAGCTCGCTTCGAGATATGGATGCCCATTCTGCCAAAGGCATTCTCCAGATGGTTGGTGCACTTCTGTATATCCGTGTCGGGCTTCACCGTCACTATCAGATTATAGTGGGTATATACCAGCTGTTTGTTTTCCCTCGCTATCACCTCCTGCACTCGCTTGATGTCCTCTACGGCAATCAGATTGCTTGGGTTCGGCATGCTGGCATGGCGGTTCTTCTTTTTGTCTAGCAGTGCAAGCTCACGCTTCTGGTTCGGTACAAAGATGATTTGGTTATACACCACACTCTCCACACCTGGTATGCTGTCCACCAATGCTATCAGATCCACTGGCATGCTGGTGTTGTTCACCTCGATATTGGTGAATGGGCGTATCAGTGTCGGCAGATTAGCGCAATCCACATCCACAAGACTATACACCTTGCAGCGTCTGTCACCCATACTTATCATCTCGTCATCCACCTTGAATCCTGTCATGCTCACCATCTTGTCACGGAAGTTCATGGCAAAGAAACGGTCAACATACAGACTTGCCTCTTGCTTGTTCAAGAACTCCGACTTGATACCGGCATCCTTCAGCTGGTCTTGCACCTTTCTGATTTTCACCAGGAAATCACGCCACTTCTTGTTGTCGAAAGACATCAGACGACTCTTCTTGTTCTCCTGCGTAATGGTCAGATAGGTCATGCTGTCTGTATATTCTCTTCCGTTGAAATAGCGGAAGTAGGATTCTGATAGGAACTCATGGCCATTGCCACTCTCATCCTTGAACTGCTTTCTGGTAAAGATGTCTTGCTTGTGCAGGGCATAACCTTCACCCAGTGTCTGTGTAATGGCTGCAAACAGGTTGGTGAACTCATAATAGCTGTCTATATTGGCAGAATACTTCTGCACAGGATTCTCCATTCTCAGGATAGCAGAATATTCTCCAGTCTTGGTATAGAGCACACCGATACCGTCCGTGTCTTCCACGGAGAAGTAGATGTCTTCAAAGATTTTCTTCCGTTTGCCACCAGTGCCAAAGGCATAGACCGATATGGCCATGCCAATGCAGGTTGCCACGAAAAATAAGATTACATATAGTACCATATTCGTTTATTCTTCAGTTTCTTCAAAGGATGATTGATGATTTTCTCTCATACTGGATGATTTGTTGTCATTCTCTTTATATGAGGTATTGGATCTTTCTTCACTATAAAGGGCTGATACACTATCTTTTGAAGTGGAATCCATCCTGCTTATTTGTATTTCCACGGTAGCAGGACGTTCTTCGGTTTCTCTCGCCCAAATAGCCCTTGCTTTGTCGGCACTCCTTATGGCATCCAATGTGGGTGGCTTGTAGGTCTTGTCCTTACAGGCGGTCAGCAATGTCACTGCCAATGCCGTTATTATAATATTCTTTCCTTTCATACTCGTAACTGTACTTTAGTAGCGAAGATGCAATGTTTTCTGTTGAAACAAATAATGGTAGACCCACACCCTTGGGGGAGAATGAGCCTACCAGTCGTTCACTTTCTACTTGTCATCCACATCTTGGTCATGTCGATACTTTTTTGTTTCACATTTTTATATGCGCTTGCTGTAGGCATAGATAAACACTCCTTGGTCGTTCTTCTTGGTATGTAGTCCCTTCCGTTGCTTGAACATGATGAGACCTGTACCCGTAGTGATTGCCACGACCAACACTATCAGTCCTGTAATGATACCTATCAGACAGTAGGCGGCAATGAAGCCAATGATGGCTCCTCCTGCCGTGGCTGCTGCCCAATAGATGTACCGCCCCTGTATTCCCATGAATTCAAGGGGCTTCTGGAGTCCCTTGAACAGTGGGTAGTCGGGGTAGCGGATTTCCTGCTCTTCTCTTGCCATTCTTCACGTCGTTTCTCAATTACTGTATATGCACTGAATAACTCTCACTCGTTAGTTAGTCACACCGAAGAACAGAGGCAATGCCTGTGCTGCTGCCACGAGGAAGATACACGCTCCTACAATCATCATGATCTTCTTCTTGACGTCCTGTTCCTCATTGTTCATAGCGATGTAAACGCTGATAGCACCCACTACGGCAACTACACCGGCAATGGCATAGCAGAGTTTGACCACGATAGGTACGTACTTGGCTATTTCCTCCGTCACTTTCGTCAGGGCGGTGGTTCCTGCAGTGTAGTCTCCTGCCGAGTTTTGCGCCATGGCAATGCCACCGCCCACAAGGAGCATTAATACCAATGTCTTCAAGCGTCCTGAAGAGAGAACGCTCTTGGCGGTCTTCTTCAAATAGTTGGTCGTTTTCTTAAACATTCTTTCTTGTTTTACTTGTTAATGATTTCGTTTCACAGTTCATTCTCACCTTTATCCCCAGTATTTTTCTACGCTTTTGGCGTCTTTCCATTCTGGCATACGGCTCGATGGTACTGCTTTCTCTTTGCTATATACTCTTCTGCAGTTGAGTCTTAAATCTGGTAGCCAAAGAATGCAGGGAACAGGATGGATGCACCTATCATAAACAGACAGGCACCTATCAGAGTCACTATCGATTTGGTCACACCTTCTTCTCCTGTATTCATCTTGATGTATATCTGCAATGCCGATATTACCACCATCACAGCTGCGATGGCGTATGTCAGATACAGCACATACAGCATCATCGTCACCACATAGTCGTGCATTCCTGCCAGGGCGTCTGCTCCCCAGCTATAGTCCACATTGCCACATTTGGCTGATGCGGACAGGGGGAGCAGCGCAAAGACAATGATTGCAACTATATTCTTTATGATATGGCTAAATTTCATCCTTGATTGGTATTGTTTTGATGTTTGGTTGTCCTGGCTTTGTCTCACCTTGTCTCAGCAGACTCTCCGTGAACTCGTCTTGCCAGAGTCCGTTTATCCATATGGGAGAGGTGCTTTCCATCTGGTCACTCACTCGCTCCTGCAACGACTCGGCAGCAGTCTTCTTCTGTTGGTTGATATCGTCATTATCGGAAGACGTACCTCCAGTTTCTATGCTAGAATCATTGCTCCCTGCATGGCAGGAACCATCTGCTTCATTTCCATCCGAACTATAGCCGCTTTCAGCAGCTCCACTTCCAACTGCACCACTTCCTGCAATTCCGTTTCCATAACCATCATCACCTGACTGTTCATTCTGATACCTGGTATCATACTGTTTGTTGGCAATGCTGAAACCGCCATCGCTTTCGTTGACTGCTACAGCAGCATCCTCTTCCGTTATGCTGCTCACATCAAACACTTCCTCGTTGCTCTTGTTTTCTTCCTTCTTGCCATACAGGTCTCTCGTTATCATCACCGCATAGTAGATAACGTATGCAATGGTAAGGCTGATGGCGAATATCACAAATGGACTCATATTATACTTTGTTTTATAATTGATTTATACTCTGTATCGTGGCAATCGTGCCAGTTGCGAGTGCAAAGTAAAGCCTAAAATCCGATATAAAAGAATTTTTCAAAGTATGAACCTCTAAGTTTAAGATATATTCAAAATATAAATATATATCATACTCTCAATCATACTTTAAACTTTTGTTTTCCTCTGCTTTCACATGTTGGGTAATGGTGTTTTGTCCCACACCGGTTTCATGTCCAAACGTATAATTTCGTTCTTCCATTTTTCATCGAATAGACTGATTTCACGATAAAAATAGCCATTATTCGTTAAAAATATCTATAAATATGATGATTTTTGGTTATCAATTTTGATAATCAAAATAAAAGTGTTACCTTTGCACCATATAAAATATGGCTGAAATTTTATGAACATAACATCAGAAGACGAAGCTTTACTCGAATTGTATGAAAATGGCAAGACATCAGACAAGAGATACAGGAGGTTGCCAATCCAAGTGATAAAGGGGTACAAGAAAGCTGTTGATTACATGAGGGCTGCTCAACGAATCGAAGACCTCTTTCGCTTAAAAGGATTGAATTATGAAGCGTTGCATGGTGACAGGAAAGGACAAGAGTCTGTACGTTGCAATGACACATGGCGATTGATCTTCAAAAGTTCTCCTCTCGATGGAAGCATTGTCATTACAGAAATAGAATTATTAGAAATATCACATCATTATGACTAAGTTTAGTTTCAATCAGGCAGTACCATTTGAGGCAACTCATGTGGGAGAGGTGATTAAGGACGAACTCGCTGCTCGTAATATGAAGCAGAGTGAATTGGCCGAACTCACTGGTATACAGAAATCAATTCTGAATGATGTCATAAAAGGTAAACGTTCTCTAACACCCGAAATGGCATTATTGTTGGAAAATGCCCTCGGCATTTCTGCAAAATTTCTCATGAACATTCAGACACAGTATGAACTTGACTGTGCAAAACAGAGTGAAAGAGTTGTGTTGCAGACTAAAATGCTGGAGATTTGGAATGTGCTCAAAGAACACGTGAGTACTCAGTTCTTTAGAAAAGTAAATATTATCAAAGGCAATATCATCGAGGATGTCAAACGCATCTTTGATGTGTTTGCCGTAGATAATTTGGATGATTTCTTTGGTCTGAAAGCCAAGGAAATGGAATTGGCATATTATCGTAAGTCTGAAAAGGTAACAACTAATCCTGTTGATATTTTATCCTGGAAATACTATTGTTATTACTGTTCCAAAAATGACGAGCAATCATTGGGAAGCTTTGACAAAAATAGTGATGACTTACTGACAAAAGAACTCAATAATGTTTTCAAGGAAAATTCTGAAACAGTAAAAAAGACTGGCGAAGTATTGAATAAGTATGGCATACGTTTTATGGTTGTCAAAAAGGTGGGGCAGGTTCCTGTAGATGGCATGTCTTTCTGGATTGGCGACAATCCGACTATCGTTGTCACAGAACGCATCTCGTCTATTGATAATTTTGCTTTTACTACTTTACACGAAGTGGGACACGTTTTCAATCATCTTACGAAAGATGGAAAGGCAATGATTAATCTGTCTGACGAAAAGAAAGATTCCGAAGAGTCAGAAGCAGACGAGTTTGCATTGAATGCAGTTGTTCCAAATGTTGATTGGAAGAAGTTCCTTGCTAGAACTCGTGACATTGTTCCTTACAAAATTGCTCCTTATATCAAGGAAGAGGCTGACAAATACGATGTCAATCCTCAAATTCTTTTTGGAAGATACAAGCACGATATTGGCATATATAAAATAAAGAATTACTTTGAAACAAAGATTTTGTAGTAGCCTATAACAGAACCATCGTTTGCATCCCTATATGGAATGAAAATGATGGTTTTGTTTTTACCAAAGCAGATACGCTATATAATACACCAGCAGCATCCCAAGCAGGAACACTGCCACACTACATCCTATTTTTAATCGTTCCAATATCTCGTCTTGCCCCAATCCCTTGCTAAGTTTGATGATGACAATGATTGATACTATATCTATCAACAATACGGCATATATCATGGCTGGCAGATAGTGAATATAATCCACCATCCACCAGTGCATATCCGCTATATCGTCATATTTCACTTTTGCTTCCCTCATGCTTTCTTTCTCCCAATTAAACAGTCGTTTACATCCTTATATTCTTTGTAGCGAAAGCTCATGTCTATCGCCTTGGTAGGATAAGCATTCCTGACAATTCTATAGCCATCCATTCCTGCCTTGTCATTGTCCAAAAAGCAATATATATGCTCGTACACGCCCAGTCTTTGCAGACAACGTTGCATGTTTGCCACTGAATTCAAGACAATATAATCACATGGCTCATCCACAACAGCTCTTCCGTCTCCTTGCTTTTCCAAGGTTTTGAAGGAGAGGAAATCCATAAATCCCTCAAATATGCATACTGCTTCCTGTACTCCAATGGCTTCTGCATGCACTATGGATATGTCCTTGTGTCCCATACATCCTTTGTAGTATGGATTTCGGATTTCCATACCTTTCTGTATGTTCTCAAAGGCTATGCCGAAATAGCGTTTCTTGCCATGAGTGTACCATACTTCTTTGCAGTATTTCATGCCCACCTCTGCGTCGATATGGCGTGAACGCAAATACGACATCAGGGGATTGTATTGCAGGGGTTGTAGATGCACGTTCTCCATCTTCATTGCCGTCTGTACCGCAGCCGCCTTGATTGTCTTGCATGAATGTTCCACATGACTTATGTTCAATTTGTCCAACCGGCTCAATACCTCACTCACATCATTGGTCTCAAACAGCCGCTTGCTCAGGTTGATGATGTCTCCGCCTTGCCCCAATCCAAAGTCATACCACTCATTTCTTTTCTTGCTTACGCAGAATGAGGGTTCTTTCTCGGTTCTGATAGGAGAGAGATAGTTGTATCGGTCTCCTTTTATGCTCACCGGAGCGTGTTCCAATGCCGTCAGCAAGTCAATGATGCTGATAGTCTTTGCTGTATCTATGTTCATGTCTCTTCATTTTCTGTTTACTCTATCCTCATTCCGTCATCTGTTCATCTGTCCACACCATATATAGATGTGGAGTGAACGGATTGATGCTTTTTGAATCATGTATCTTCATCTATCAGTGGCAGACTGGGATAATTCTTGGGCAGACAGTATTCATTGCTTGCCAATTTCACTACTTTCTTGTTTGTCAACAGATAGGTCAACAGCTTGGATAGTGTGGTTCGACCTCTTGCAAATCCAATCTCACCATATCCCTTGCTCAATGCCGTCAGCATATGTTCATATCCCGACACCACCTTGTCTTGGAATGCTACTTCTAATGCTTTCTCGTGTTGCTCTTCCGTGATGTCTCCGATGGTCATCTTGGATGCCTTTCCGTCTTTCTTTCCAAACTCGTAGTCGTAGATGTCAACAGGCATCCCTTCTTCGTCTATCTTGAAGGCGAATGGTTCAAACTCTCGGTCTCGCAGACTCAATGGTTTCACTTCGCTTGCATTGGCTAGGGTCTGACTCTTGGCGATGACCAACACCGTCTCTGCCTTGTTGTTCAACTCGGTTCCGATGTGTCCTCTCACATTGTCATCACTTTTGTTCAGATGCAGCACGCAGTGGATATGCAGATTGTAGATGCTCGACCATTGCATCAGCTTGTTGATGATGCTTACCGATTCCGATGGATCATTGATGTCCAGCATCAAGTCTCTGATGCCGTCGATGACAACCAGACCGCACCCGGTTTCTTTTTGCAAGGCGTGTTCTATCAGTTGCAGTCGCATGGTAGGATGATACTCTCTCAGACCATAGAATACCAGGTTGGCGGTGTTCACATCTTGTGGAACTCCTGCCAACCTCAGGATGCGTTGCATCACCACATGGCAGTGGTATCTGCTCTGCTCGGTGTCTATATACAGTATCTTACGCTTTCCTTCTGGCAGACAGGCTCTGTACTTCAGAACCTGCTTGTTTCCCAACGAGGCAGCAACGATTGCCGACACATTAAAGGTCTTCCTGCTCTTTGCCTTTCCGGTCGATGCACTGAAGTTGCCAAGTGTGGCAATGGTCGAATTGTCCACCCACATAATCTGTGGCGGCACCTGATAGGTGTCGTCTGCCAGTATTCGTGAGGCTTTCAGCAACTCGTCCAGCACATTTCCGTTGTCTGTCTGACAATTGCTTTGTTCCATGGGTGTCATGGCATATCACTGTTTATGTTCATACCACCCACATTCATCGCTTCCATGTCATTGCAATGTGACTCGTCTGAAACATTTGCGTTCATGTTCTCTTGCTGTATTCCTCTTCTTTGGGCTGGACGGCTATTCACCCAATCAATAATTTCTTGTCTATTGAAGAAGATGGTTTTCCCACTTGGCTTGTAGTGGGGGATAGATAGTGTTCTGGTCAACTTGTACAACTGACTTTCTGATATACCAAGAAACTCCTTGGCTTCTTTCACGGTCAGAATCTCCTTGGCAGCAAACAGATGTTCTTCCACTTGTGTCAAGCGTTCATGTAACTCTTTGATGTCTCCCAATGCTCTGAGGACATCTTCTATTTGTCCTACTCGCTCTGTCAACCGTATTACGACTGGTACCAGGTTGGCTTCCGTCAGCTCTTCCTGACGAATACCTCCTGCTTGTGTTTGTATTCCCATAATTGAATCCATACTCAAATATTTTTTTTGTTTGATAGTTATACTACTTTATCTGTTCAGTACACATTCCGTGCTATTTGATCAGTTTTGAAGTTTTTTCCTATACAAATCCTGTGATATGGCTTCCTGCTACAAAACTGGGTGCAAATATACTTTTTCTAATACGAAAAAAGATCAATAGGGGGTTGACAGTTCAGCAGTATCAATCCTTCTATCAATCTTTCTTGTTGTCATATTCTGTCTTTTCCGGCAGATTTTGCCCATTCCGCTATTTCTTTCACCTTGCTCTTGATGTTGGCGAAGATGCTTCTGTCCGACAATCTTGCCTTGCATGCAGCTGAAGACAAGTCCGAGGCTTTCATGTTCTTCCCTGTGGATGATAGCAACAGTCTGTGGGTACTCACCACATCCTGCCATTGCTTGCTGATGAGTCCGTTCTCACATAGCTTGTCGAAGAAGAATGCCAGTTCTCTGTTGTTCCTTGCTACCAAAGGACTTTTCAGACTGCAGCAGAAGAATCCTTTGATCTCTGCCTCTGTCACTTTTTTCTTGAACAGTCTGAATTGGTTCATCGCTTCCACGATTATTCCCAACAGTCCTTCTCTTCGTAACAACTGCAGCGAAGACGTTCCTGCGCCTTTTCCAGTGTCAGAACCGTATAGGCTTTTCATTAGTTGCTTTTTCTTACAAACGCCATATTCTTTCTGATTCACTATAAAGGCAGACACCCATCTTGTCGTTTTGTAAGAATCTGCCGACGATGTGTCAGGAGCCGACGTAGTATTCAGCTCTCTTATGAGTGCTTCCACATCTTCTTCGTCCATACTTTTCTGGCAGAAATACTTCTGCACCAAGTCGGGTCTTGTCTCCAACAGGTCTTCGATCATTCCCATGTCCTTACGGTACTGGTTCATCACTCTTACATCCCAACTGCCGCAATAGCGATGCCCATTCAGAAAGTCTTTCACATAACGTGAATACACTTTCTTTCCTTCTGCAACCTCCTTGATATAAGTAGATTGCGCTCCTTTCATCAATGCCACAATGCTCTCAGTTTTTCCATTTTCCATATACGTCATCAGTGGACAGTATTTACAGAAAGACAAAAAAAGAGAACGAGCTTTCTTTCATTCTCATTGTTCCTCTTACTTTTTATAATATATACTATGTCACTTTTTTACTATTATACTCTTCTACTAAGTTACTATATTCCTATGTATGCAAAGTGGATGCCATGCTATGTCAAGCACGACAGTAGTAACCCTGTGGTCAAACTGATTGCGACCTCGATGCTTCCTGCAACAACTGCAAGCTGCACCGCCATATACCTTATTGCAGTTTCTCATATTCGCCTCGTTTTATCTTTCTTATTACCTTCATGGTCTGCAGGTCTGTCAGTGTGTACATCACAGACCGCTCCGACAGTCCCATCTCTTCACCTATCTTTAATGCATCAGCTGTTGTGAACTCATGCTCCAGTCCGTCCAGCAATATCTTCTTTTGCGGTTGTATACTGTCTATGGTCATATATTTCTGCAGTCTTGCATAGCATTCCTCGAAATACTCACTCAGCTCTATGGCAGACTTGACTGAATCAATGTCCACATTGTCATTGTCTGCTTCTCCACAAGCCCAACGCATCATCTGTACCACAAGTGCCAACCTTGCCGTATTCAGATGGGTCTTCATGATTCTGCCGTCTATCAGTGCATCATCCTTGATGCTGTTGATATAGTCAACTGTCCGATTTCTCCAATCAAAGAAGTGTTGCTGCGCTTCCGCCGTGAAATTGATGATGGTGGGTATCACCATTCCGGTCTCGTCATCATATTGGCAGGGCAATGCCAGTATCTTCTCCACCACATCTGCCCACAGATCAAAGCATTCACGACCATCGTAATTGCTTTCTGTTCCATGCAGTTGCCAGGGACTGATGGTATGCCTCTTGGGATAGGCAAATAGAATGCGGTCTATCAGACCATTGTCGCCATACCCCTTGTCCACCAATTCATGCACTCGCTTGGTCTGGGTGGTTCCAATGATATTGATGCAGGGCTGCTCTATATGGATGGGGATGTCCAGACTGCATCGGGTGATGTCCAACGGTTTTCCGCTATGTGCCGTCAGCAGCTGCTCTATCAGCTGCCCCTTGCTGTATTGGTTCACGGTGTTGAACATACCCATAATCTCATCCACAAATGCCACAATGCCCCTTTGGTTCACATTGTGCGCTTGCATCAATGCCTCTGGGGTGAAGTCCGAAATCACAGTTCTTTGCAGTATCGGAATCTCCGGAATCTCCGATTGCGAATAGGTGAACTTTCTGCTTTTTCTCTTTTCCATAAACAAGGAATAGGCTTCGTCATCTTCCTTGTATTTTTTCAACAGCTTATAGTCGTGCGCTCTAATGGGCTTGAAGGCAAAGTCCAGTGGCGGTGTCTTGCCTACGCCTGGTCGTCCCACAAGGATGACGTACAGGATGGGACTGCTCGTCCAGCATCCCTTGATTCTTATCTGGCAGGTGTTCCCAATGGCGGTAGCCACAGCCGACAGCATCGATACCAACAGGTAATCCTGGTTGTAGTTCTCGTATTCTACCAGCACCTTCGCCATCTCTTGTATTTTCTTTGGAAATGCTCCCAATGGAATGGTAGTTCCAGAATTATCATCACCTATAGTCCTGTCTTTGTCTTCCTTCCCCATATCGGTATCTACATTCCATGTCCCTATGGCTGCATCCCTTCCCATAACTTCGTCCTTTCCTATGTCTGCATCCGGTCTCTTTGACGTTTGGATGCCATAGTTGTTTATTTTTCTTTTATTCATTTACTACAAATGTTAGAACAATGGTTTACGTTTCTTCTCAATGAAAGCCTGGGCTTCATCTTCTAGTTCCTTGATGTATGGATTATATCCCTCATGCAACCATTTGTCCACTTCCGATTTTTTAAATCGTAGTGATTTTCCCTTCTTATGAAAAGGGATGATGGCATTACTGGTCCATCCATACACGGTCTGACGGGCAGGATGCTCCGGCAGATACTCTCTCAATTCATCCACCGTGAACCATCGGTCAATCGGTTCCTCTACGGTTGGAATGATTTTGTCCATCTTGGCACACAACTCTTCCAATTTAGTCATCATCATCTTGGTGACTTTTGGCAGGTCTTCAAATCTGATTTCTTCTGTCATCTTATCACATTTTTATGGTTATTACTATATTCTTTGTCACACGACTTTCTGGGTGCAAAATAACCATAAAAATCAATACTGATTGGCTTATGATTTCAATCAGTATCAGTTCCCATAATCGAAACATAATCCCATAACATCCCAGCACCTCTTTTTACCGATACTTCTTCATATTCCCCAAAACAAAAGTTTTTATCGCTCTCTCGACATGATGGCTATCATCATAAGCCTCCCATAAGGCAATCATAATAGTCATACAGCCGTCAACCTCTCTGACTTTCTTATCCGAATCCTTGCCGTTTGTCAAAACTTTGTTTTTTCGCTTTCGTTGGTTCAAGCACTCCTTCACGATGGAAACAATCTCTTCCATATATCTATACGAAACGAGCCACTTATGATATTCACAAGTGGCTCGCAGGATAGTATGTGGCTGTCTCGAAATTTTTCTTCTCGTTACTTCCGGAGAAAGTATCAATCAAACTACTCAAAGTCCTTTTCGTCCAGATCTATCTGGATAGCATTTGCAGCCTTTTCCTTTTTCTCGTCAATCACTTTCGCATATATTTGTGTCGTCTTCACGTTGGTATGTCCCAACATCTTGCTTACGGTATAGATGTCTGTACCATGTGCCAACTGGAGCGTAGCGTAGGTATGCCTGAAACAATGGAAAGTTATTTTGCGTGTGATGCCTGCAGCCTCTATCCATCGTTTCAATGGCTTCGATATCCAGGAAGGGGCTGGCAACCCTGCAAACACCAACAGGTTTGGGTCTTTACGCTCACCACACAATTTGTATGCCTGTTCCGACATCGGCATGTATTCTACACCCTTTGTCTTCTTTTGGGTGAAGTTCAGTCTGTATGTGTCGTTTATCTTCTGCACTTCCGACCATTTTAGTTTTTGGATGTCGCAATGTCGCAATCCTGTCAATGCCGAGAACAATGCAGCTCTCTTGATAATAGGATTGTCACATGGTGTTGCGGCCAGTACGTTCAGTTCTTCCGTCGTCAGAAACTCTCGTCTGCTTTCCAACTCTTGTATGTTCTTGCTCTTGGCGGCCATATCGATGGTCAGGTAGCCATCGATGAAAGCCTGATGCAGCGCAGCCTTAAAGATGGAGAAATAGGTGGCTGCAGTATTCTGTGATATGGTTCCGCTCTTGCTACCACCTTGTGGAGCAGTCATTACCCATTCCTTGAAGTCCTCTATCAACTTCAAATCTATTTCCGAGAATAGGATAGAGTCACCCTTTGCAAACAGTTTTAACAACTCATATAAGCGATTCCAGTTGACGATGATGGATTTCGAACTATTGCCATGTCTTTTCTCTTTAACATACTTCACATATTCGATAAAGTTGCATTTCGAACGTTCGTTCTGTTCTGCTTGGGCTGCTTCCGTTTCCGTATATAGGGCAGCGTTGTCATATTCACGCTGTCTCGCCTCACGTATCTTGTCTGCATAAAGACAGGCACGTTGATCTACAGCTGCCTTACATTGAATCACACCGTTCACGTCACGCTTCGGCATATAAGCCTCCTTGCCTTTGGCACCTCCTCGTGTTGTTTTACTTTTGTCCCATAGAGGAGTAGTAATCACACGGTTGATGTTCTCACGAATACGTTTAGGCTTGTCGCTAAACTTTTCATAGACGGGATATGACTCCACGACGAGATACCATTCGCCTGCACGGTTTGATTTTCTAAGTTTCACCGAGACCTTTGTATTATGGAATGTTCTTTTCATACTCGTTCATTATATAGTAATTGATGATTTCATTATTCAGTAAACATTAATCAGAACTTCTATATGTTCTCAAAAACGATGATCTGCCACATATATTTATTTGTACAGATTGTCTATTTCATACTTTGGAACATACACATAGTTTCCAATCTGTCGGGTTGGAATACCATATTTTCTGATATGCAGATATACCGTACTGTCATCCATATTGTATTTCTTGCTGATCTCTCCGATGGTGTAGCAGTTCTCTGGTTCCAGGTTGTAGAGCTTTGGCAAAACCCTGGCTGGCTTCTTGTCAAAGTTCCTTTTAGGGAAATATTTCTCCAGTTCTTTTCTGCTCACTCTGATGAGTCGCACACCCAAATTAATAGATGGTATTCGTCCATCATGGATATATTGGTAGAGCGAAGTTCTGCTCACCGAGTACATCGCCACAGCCTCAGGAACTGTAATATAGTCCCTGTCATCATCAATCTGTTCAGTCAACTCCTGAAGCTTTTTCAGCTTCTTTGCTTCACGTTTGCGTCGTGTGTAAGCCACCTGTCCGCACTTCTCCGAGCAGTATCGTGACTCCAGAGTTTTGGCGAAAAATGGATTTCCGCACACCTCGCATCTGCGTTCTATTTGAAATTTTGCCTTACCCATATTTTGCTTGTTTTTTACCCATTTACTTACAGTTTTTAATCGCATAGACGCTTAAGTATCAATAAGTCCAACCTTATAGACGTTTAAGTCCTGTGCCAAATATGTGGCAAAAATACGGCATTTTTCTGAGATAACCAAATAAGTTTAGAATTGTTAAGAAATAGAAAAAGCCGTGCAACTCATTGAGTTACACGGCTTTCACGATAATATTTATTTTATTCTTGTGTCATTTTTATTGACTTTACTTAACTTCTTCGAAGTCAGCGTCTTGTACGTCCTGAGCGCCATCATTTCCGCCCTGTGCCTGCTGACCACCCTGAGCACCCTGAGGACCTGCCTGCTGGCCGCCCTGATACATCTGCTGAGAAGCAGCCTGCATGACGGTGTTCAAGTTGTTCATAGCTGAATCGATAGCTGCAACATCACCTGCCTTGTGAGCATCCTTCAACTGCTGCAAAGCCTGCTCGATACCTGGCTTTTTGTCAGCTGGAATCTTATCACCGTTATCCTTCAGGAAGTTCTCGGTGGTGAAGATCATGCTGTCAGCCTGGTTCATCTTGTCAATCTTCTCGCGCTCAGCCTTATCAGCAGCAGCGTTCTGCTCTGCCTCAGCCTTCATGCGGTTGATCTCGTCCTCGCTCAAGCCAGATGAAGCTTCGATGCGGATGCTCTGCTCCTTACCGGTAGCCTTATCCTTAGCTGATACGTTCAAGATACCGTTGGCATCGATATCGAAGGTAACCTCAATCTGAGGAACACCACGGCGAGCTGGAGCGATACCTGTCAGGTTGAACTGGCCGATGCTCTTGTTCTGAGCTGCCATTGGACGCTCACCCTGCAATACGTGGATGGTAACCTCTGTCTGGTTATCAGCTGCTGTAGAGAATACCTCGCTCTTCTTGCAAGGGATAGTTGTATTGGCATCGATGAGCTTAGTCATCACACCACCCATAGTCTCGATACCGAGAGTCAATGGAGTAACGTCGAGCAATACGATGTCACCAACACCCTCTTCCTTGTTCAGAATGGCACCCTGGATAGCTGCACCTACTGCTACTACCTCATCTGGGTTAACACCCTTAGAAGGCTCCTTGCCGAAGTAGTTCTTAACGAGTGTCTGAACGGCTGGGATACGGCTTGAACCACCAACCAGGATAACCTCATCGATATCTGATGTAGAGAGCTTGGCGTCACGAACGGCATTCTGGCAAGGTACCAAGCAAGCCTGAATCAGGTTGTGAGCCAACTGCTCGAACTGTGCACGGGTCAAAGTCTTAACCAAGTGCTTTGGCATACCGTCAACGGCTGTGATGTATGGCAAGTTGATTTCGGTAGATGTAGAGCTTGACAATTCAATCTTAGCCTTCTCTGCTGCCTCCTTCAAACGCTGCATAGCCATAGGATCCTTGCGGAGATCTACGCCTTCTTCAGCCTTGAAGCCATCAGCCAACCAATTGATGATTACCTGGTCGAAGTCATCACCACCCAGGTGAGTATCACCATTGGTAGAAAGTACCTCGAATACGCCGCCACCGAACTCCAGGATAGAGATATCAAATGTACCACCACCCAAGTCGAATACGGCAATCTTCATATCCTTGTTAGCCTTATCAACACCGTAAGCCAAAGCTGCGGCTGTAGGCTCATTTACGATACGCTGAACGTTCAAACCTGCAATCTGACCAGCCTCCTTTGTAGCCTGACGCTGTGAGTCAGAGAAGTAAGCAGGAACTGTGATAACAGCATCTGTAACCTCCTGTCCGAGATAATCCTCTGCAGTCTTCTTCATCTTCTGGAGAACCATTGCAGAAATCTCCTGTGGAGTATATTTGCGACCCTCGATTTCAACACGTGGATAACCACCCTCGTTTACTACTGTGTAAGGCATTGCCTCAGCCTCTTTCTGGCTCTGAGCGTATGTCTCACCCATGAAACGCTTGATAGAATATACTGTGTTCTTAGGGTTTGTGATGGCCTGACGCTTAGCAGGATCACCTACCTTGCGGTCACCATCCTTAACGAAACCTACTACTGATGGAGTAGTACGCTTACCTTCACTGTTAGCGATTACAACTGGTTCGCTACCTTCGAAAACGGCAACACAACTGTTTGTGGTACCCAAGTCAATTCCGATTACTTTTCCCATAATTATATCTTTTTTTATTTTTATCGTTATTAATATGTTATTTATCTCATGAACTTGCTGGCTAATGGAAGTCTGCCGAAGATATGCATCTGTCGGGAACCTCTATATTCAGCGTTCACGCTTTCCGTCATAACAAAGCATGTGCCAAGGGATTGTAAAATTTAAAGTGGCTGACAAGGTGTCAGATAATGCTGACAAAATAAAAGGAATCAAGATATGGGAGGCGATAAAATGTCGCATTCTCCCTAGCTTGATTCCTGTAATATGATTGAGAAATCTTTCTTTTCAGATAAAGCTCCTATATATAATAAGGTGTGAAAACTTATCTGGCTTTATTTCTGTTCCTTAGCAGCAAGTGCTTCGCGAACCTTAGCTTCCAGTTCATCAAGAAGTTCAGGGTTATCCTTGAGCAATGCCTTGCAGGCATCGGCACCCTGTCCGAGTTTAGAACCGCCATAGCTATACCAGCTGCCGCTCTTTTCGATGATATCGTTGGCTACAGCCAGGCCGAATACCTCGCCGGCACGACTGATGCCTTCGCCAAACATGATGTCGAACTCTGCCTTGCGGAAAGGAGGAGCCACCTTGTTCTTTACTACCTTTACGCGAACCAGATTACCTACTACCTCATCGCCGTCCTTGATGGCTGTTGCCTTGCGGATATCCAAACGCACTGATGCATAGAACTTCAATGCATTACCACCGGTGGTTGTCTCTGGGTTACCGAACATTACACCAATCTTCTCGCGCAACTGGTTGATGAAGATGCAGGTAGTGTTGGTCTTGCTGATGGTAGAAGTGAGCTTGCGGAGAGCCTGACTCATCAATCGAGCCTGAAGACCTACCACATTGTCACCCATATCGCCTTCGATTTCCTTCTTAGGAGTCAAGGCGGCAACAGAGTCAACAACTACGATGTCTACAGCAGCAGAACTGATCAGCTGGTCTGCAATCTGCAACGCCTGCTCACCATTATCTGGTTGTGAAATCCACAAGTTATCAACATCAACGCCCAATTTAGCCGCATAGAAACGGTCGAAAGCGTGCTCTGCATCAATGAAAGCAGCGATACCGCCAGCCTTCTGCGCCTCTGCGATGGCGTGGATAGCCAATGTTGTCTTACCGGAAGATTCCGGACCGTAAATTTCGATGATACGTCCCTTAGGATAACCGCCTACGCCCAGTGCATTGTCGAGAGCGATACTGCCTGTAGGGATAACTTCGATGTTCTCAACGTGCTCATCGCCGAGTTTCATGATAGAGCCCTTACCGAAGTCCTTTTCTATCTTAGCCATGGCTGCCTGAAGAGCTTTCAGCTTGCCTTCATTGGGATTCAATTTTTCCTCTTGCATTTCTTTTGCCATATCTTATTTAGTTTAAAGTTTAGTCAATTTCCAAATCGCCATCAAACACCTCGTGCCATGGCAATCCCTGCTTGTTCAACTGCTCCATGAATGGATCTGGGTCGAACTCCTCTACGTTCCATACGCCTGGTTTCTTCCAGATGCCCTTGAGGAACATCATGGCACCAATCATGGCTGGCACACCGGTGGTGTAGCTTACGCCCTGCATACCGGTTTCGTTGTAAGCCTCCTGGTGCTTGCAGTTGTTATAAACGTAGTAGGTGCGCTCCTTGCCATCCTTCTTACCGCGGATGCGGCAACCGATAGATGTTTCGCCGTCATAGTTCTCGCCGAGATCCTGTGGGTTAGGCAATACGGCCTTGAGGAACTGCAGAGGAACAATCTTCACCTTGGCTGTCTTGCCTGAACCGTCTGCCAATGGAGCCTCGTATTCGATTTCGTCGATGCGGCTCATGCCGAGGTTCTGGATGCAGTCGAGGTAGGTGAGATACTGCTGACCGAAGGTCATCCAGAAGCGTGCCTCCTTGATGGTAGGGTAGTTCTTCACCAGACTCTCCAACTCCTCGTGGTGCATCAGATAGCTCTCGCGAGGACCGATGTTAGGGTAGGTGAGAGGCTTGTGGATAGAGAGAGGGGCGGTTTCAATCCATTCGCCGTCCTTATACCAGAGTCCCTTCTGGGTAATCTCGCGGATATTGATTTCTGGGTTGAAGTTGGTAGCGAAAGCCTTGTGATGGTTACCGGCGTTGCAATCCACGATGTCGAGCACCTCAATCTCATCGAAGTGATGCTTGGCTGCATAAGCGGTGAAGATGCCTGATACACCTGGGTCGAAACCGCAGCCGAGGATAGCGCAGAGACCAGCCTGTTCGAACTTATCCTTGTATGCCCACTGCCATGAATATTCGAAGTGAGCCTCGTCCTTAGGCTCATAGTTAGCGGTATCCATGTAGTTGCAACCGCAAGCCAGACAGGCATCCATGATAGTGAGATCCTGATAAGGCAAAGCTAGGTTGATGACAAGCTCAGGCTTATAGCTATTGAAGAGAGCCTTCAACTGCTCAACGTCGTCGGCATCCACCTCAGCTGTCTGAATATCCATCTTGTAGCCCTTGGCATGGATATCCTTAACCAGCTTATCGCATTTTTCCTTGCGACGGCTAGCAATCATAAACTCGGTGAAAACGTCCTGGTTCTGGACGATCTTGAAGGCAGCCACGGTAGCCACGCCACCTGCGCCAATCATAAGTACTCTACTCATTTATAATCTTATTTTTTTTTTATGTTTATTATTTTAATGTTTATTTTATTTCATCTGCCGAAATCCCCAGGGCATTCATGAGCGAATAACCGAGAATCTCCTGTCTGAAGTTGCCGCCTGGCATGGGCTGCATGGCAAAGAGTGTGATGCGCTTGTCGTCGTCATCTACCTTGCGGAGTATCTCGCGGAGTCGGTCGTAAGCATCTCCATCCTCAGAATTTGGGATTACCATCACTCGCTTCACTTCCTTGGCGTTGCATACGGTGCGCGCCACATCTACGAGGAAGTCATCCTTGCCTACCATCTTCTCCTCTGTAGGATAAGAAGAGATGATGAATTCTCCGAGCTTATCATCCTTGAAAGCCTGAGCGTTCAGATCCTTCTCATAGTTGGCAGGGCGGAAGTTCTTCATCGCCATCGACTGCTTGTCGTGGATAAGCACAACCTGTGTCTCGTGCTCGCCCTCTCTCAGACCTCCGTCAAGGGCAATGCAGACTGCCCATTGTGCCATATCGGCTGGTTGGATGCGACGGTTAATCATTCGTTCGAAGTTGACTATCAGGTCGAAAGCCACTCGGTCGATATAGTCGGCATCAGCGATGATTACATTCTCGCTCCATTTTATATTGTTTGTATCTAATGTATTCATTGGTGCAAAAATTAAGCAAACGAGCATGATGAAAGCTTGCTTTCAAATTGTCGAATGCAGATTATTTCTGCAAATTTACGAATAAATTTCGTAATTAAGGCATTTTGGAAATATAAAATAATAAAAAAGATAGTATTTTCATCATTTCTTCATTTGATGGAATACTATCTTCAGTATTTTATGTGATAATCCGGATTCTTCTTCTTTCTGTTCTCCGAAGTCTTTTATGCGATAATTTTCGCCAGATAATGTCCGGCGAGAACGGCGATAAGTCCCAGCGCCAGACTTCCGAAGAGATAAAGCATCATATAGAGGTAATTCTCTTCTTTCATCAGTCCTGCCCCCTCGTTCATAAAGGTAGAGAAGGTAGTGAATCCTCCGCAGAATCCCGTGGTGAGCAGCAGTTTGGCAGATGGCGACATCCATCCCCCTTCCCGCCAGTTCAATCCCGAGAGAAACCCGATGATGAGGCATCCCGCCACATTCACCGCCATCGTGCCGAATGGAAAGGCAATCACCGTGCAGGATTGCACCAACTTTGATACCCAATATCTCATGCCGCCTCCGAAGAAGCTGCCGATGCTTACTATCAATACTTCTTTCATCTCCTTATCTCCTTATCTATAATGTATAATATATAATAACTTGTATGATATTTCCTTGTATATACTATCAGCCTTGCCGCTATTCTCTTTGAGTATGTTCTGCAATTCTTTCGAACGGCTTTTCAGTCCGTGCTAACTGATAGAACAATCTTAAGTTTGTTTCTCTCGGACAGAAAAGCCGCATAATCCTTTACATATCATTTCTCAAAATATGTGCCAATGGCTATGATAGGGATGTTTTCCATCCATTCTTGGTCTACATATCCTTTTGTATATCTTCCTTTTCATAACTAACTGAAATTTAAATATTTCTGTTGCAAAGATACACTTTTTCGATGATAAAAACAAGTAAATTACACTTTTTCGATGATAACGAATGTTAAATCATACATTTTTTCGAGGATAAGGTAGTACAAAGACAGATTTAAACTAGATTTTTTTGAAAAAAGATAATCCTCAGCTTAATTTTCCCCTCTATTCTTTCTTTTAAGAGATAAAGAAGCAATCAAGAAGCAGGGAAGAAGTAATAATGAAGAAGCGTGAAAGAAGCTGGAAAGTTCCCTCTTCTTGATGAATCAGAATATGAAATAGAAATATGTTGAACAATTTAAAATAAATAGGAGAAACAAGTTATGAAACGAGTATTCAATCTTTTGGTAGTAGATGAGAGTGGAAGCATGAGTATTATCGAGCACCAGGCACTGGTGGGTATCAACGAGACCCTGACCACGATTCAGAAAATGCAGAAGACGCATAAGGACATGGAGCAGCGTGTAACGCTCATCACCTTCGACAGCACTCACAAGAATCTGTTCTATGATAATGTGTCTGCCCGTCGTGCTAACCCTTTGAAGTCAAGGGATTACAACCCATGTGGCGGCACCCCTCTTTACGATGCCATCGGCATGGGCATCGCTAAGATCAACGCCCTGACCACCGAGGATGACAGCGTATTGGTGACTATCATCACAGATGGTGAGGAGAACTGCAGCGAGGAGTATGATCTGAAGATGATCAAGAACCTCATAGAGAAACTGAAGAAGCAGAACTGGACCTTTACCTTCATCGGTACCGATAATCTTGATGTGGAGAGCATTGCTCATGGTATGGGCATCGACAATCATCTACAGTTCTCAGAAGATGAGGCTGGCACCAAGGCGATGTTTGCTAGAGAAAACAGAGCCCGCGAGCGCTACAACAAGTGCCGTGCGATGGATTGCAAGATGGAAGCGGGCAGTTATTTTGAGGAGAAATAATGAAGGACCTCAGTATAAGCAGAGAATAACCTGCAAGCGAGTAAACTGAATTATAATATGAGGGGTGTGTCATAAGGCAATGGCGCACCCTTTTTGTTTTTGCAACAGATGGAATATTGAAAAGGATTAGTGTTTTTCTATCTGCTGTATTATAATTTTTTTCTTTCAAGAATTGCCATATTGCCATACTGCTCTATAACTGTTTGATTATAAGAATATATTGGTATGGCAATAGCTTTTTGAATTGCCATAATCTGCCATATATTGCCATAAAATCAGCGAAATATAGGTGTTTTAGAGGAATTTTGGGGCTAAAAATAAGAAAGCATTGAACAAAAAGACCTTTTCCCTGGTTCAATGCTGGTCGTTTTCAAGGCTCACCCGATAAATCAGGGGGATTAAGTATATAACTTTGTAAGTCTGAAAAGAAAGAACTTTATATCCGTTACTCCTCTTAAAGCAGCTCTAAACGCCTTAATTTTATCGGGTGAGCCCGTGTTTCAAGTGCACCAGCCAAGCAATTTGGTATTATAAACTGTTACACGTATAAAAGGCAAGTTCTCAATAGAAGTGCAAAAATTTGAGGGGTTTCAGGCTTTATAATCTATACCTGAAAACACCGAGGGGTTTGGGGGCGAGTAGCCCCCATGTATTGAGCTATGTCAAGAAATTCAATGAGCAATGCAAACAAATAAAATGGGGAGACCGCTGTCTCCCCAGAAATAATTATATTTGCATTGCTAT
>ENA-OPVU01000223-OPVU01000223.1-human-gut-metagenome-genome-assembly--contig:-NODE-223-length-42013-cov-74.919205_pt1 | contig 42013 bp, 26 predicted proteins | sample MGYA00241497_ERZ501986 | MGnify/ENA primary metagenome ERZ501986 (study PRJEB25962, sample SAMEA2042995) | human gut metagenome | biome: human gut; feature: human-associated habitat; material: faeces...
TTGTCGCTTTGCAAGCAAAATCCCACTAAACCCTATAGGTTGCGGATTTGAGGTTAAAAAGTAAAATTATGAAAAGAATGATGAGTCATTTATTCCATGTGGCTCTGATGCTTTTGGCTTTTACCTTTGCGAATCCTGTTATCAGCCATGCGCAACAGACAGCTGTTGCGTCATGGGTGTTCTCGGAGGGATGGGAAAGCTCAAGCAGCGGAACTGTTGTGACCTACACTCCGGATGGCAGCGGATGGCAGGCGATAAGCAATACCGCATGGAAAAGTAAACAACCGGTGTTTCTGCCGAACACATGTTCTGGAGTACGGACCAACTATAAGCTTTCGCTGAAGACAAGTGACGGCAAGTGGGAGGTAAAGCAAAGTAAGGACAGCTATGTCTTGCGTCTGAACACAGCTTCGATAGATAAATTTACACAAAAGGAAAACTATGGTGATGCCTCAACACATGACCAATATTTCGAAGTGAATTTCCCTACTGTAAACCTGAACAACGTGAAACTTAATTTCGCTATAGGCGACGGCTCAAGCAGCTCCACACATTTTGGTGTGGCGTATTCCGTTGATGGAGGGACGACATGGACAACACTTGATGACTATGTCAGCGGCAGTCATTGGAATACATATAATGATGCTGTTTACTCTCTTGATGCCGACAATAAGGAGAATGTCATAGTGAGACTCTTTATTGTCAGTGCCACGAAGAATAGCAATTACAATCTGAAATATGTAAAGGTGCTTGCTGACGACCATGAAGCACCGGCATTCGTATCAAGCCGTCCAAAGGATAATGAGGATAATGTCGTGACAACAGGAACCATTGCATTGAACTTTGACGAGAGTGTGCATGTGGCGGATGGGGCAGAGGCAACGCTTACGAATGCAAATACAAACAGTGTTGTCAAGCTTGCTCCAACAGTAAACGGCAATGTAATTCGTTTCAGCTATTCTGCTCTTGACAAAAGTGCGATGTATAACTTTGAGCTACCGGCAAATACAGTAAGTGACCTTTCTGGAAATGTGCTTGAGAAAGCCTTGACGTTCAGTTTCATCACCGCCGATACCGATCCGATACCTGCTCCTACAATAGAAAGCAAGAATCATTTGTGGTACAACAAGCCAGCAGGCTATTGGGAAGAAGCTCTACCGTTGGGAAACGGTCGTCTTGGTGTTATGCACTCCGGTAGTGTCGCATGCGATACGCTCCAGCTCAACGAAGATACATTCTGGGACCAGGGACCGAACACGAACTATAATGCAAATGCTTATGGAGTACTCAGAGAAGTACAGCAAGGCATCTTCAATAAAGATTATGCTTCGGTACAGAATCTTGCAGTTACGAACTGGATGTCGCAAGGCTCGCATGGAGCAAGTTATCGTGCAGCAGGTGTTGTCTTGCTTGGCTTCCCGGGACAGCGTTTCGATGATATGGAAAGTGCACAGACTTCGGATGCTGTTGATGCACAAGGCTATGTTCGCTATCTTGATATGAATACTGCAACAAGCAATGTGGAGTATCATGTGAAAGGTGTAGGGTATAAGCGTACAGTATTCACTTCTTTCAAGGATAATGTCACAGTGGTGCGTCTTGAAGCGGACCAGACAGGTAAACTCGACTTCAATGTGGCTTATGCCGGTTGTAATAAGTCGAATATAGAGAAGCTCACGTCTAACGTCCTCTATGACGAGCATACTGTCAAGGCAACGATGGGACCGGCACGTGACAAGTGTGAGAATGTGGAAAACAAGCTCAACCTTTGTACTTATCTGCGTATTGTGGACACTGACGGCGCTATTACAAACGACAATGTCAATATCTATGCTCAGGGAACAGTGGGAGCCGCTACAAATGCTCCGCGTCTTAATGTGACAGGTGCTACATACGCTACAATCATTATTTCGCAAGCCACTAATTTCAAGAAATATGATGATGTAAGCGGTGATGCAAGTGCATCAGCTCTTGCCTATCTGGAAGCTTACGAGAACAGCAAGAAAGATTATGTTACAACGCTTTCGGATCATGAATCTGTCTACAGGGCACAGTTTGACCGTGTGGACCTGACTCTTGCAGGTAATGCTACACAGGAGTCCAAGAACACGGAACAGCGTATAAAGGAGTTCCATAAGACTTCTGATCCTCAGTTGGCAGCCAACTACTTCCAGTTTGGACGTTACCTGCTCATATCTTCTTCACAACCAGGCACACAGCCAGCTAATCTGCAGGGCATCTGGAATCCTGATGCGCGTCAGTATCCGGCTTGGGATTCGAAATACACATCAAATATCAATGTTGAGATGAACTACTGGCCTGCAGAAGTCACAAATCTTGCAGAATGCCATGAGCCGTTTATCGAGATGGTCAAGGATGTAAGTGTTACAGGTGCGGAAACAGCTAAGAAGATGTATGGCGCACGTGGATGGGCTTTACATCATAATACAGATATTTGGCGTACGACAGGTGCGGTAGACAATGGCACCGTAGGAGTATGGCCTACATGTAACGCATGGTTCTGCTCTCACCTTTGGGAGCGTTATCTCTTCTCTGGCGACAAGACATATCTTGCAGAGGTCTATCCTATAATGAAGGGAGCGGCAGAATTCTTCCAGGATTTTCTTGTGAAGGATCCGAATACAGGGTATATGGTTGTTTGTCCGAGCAACTCACCGGAGAATCATCCTGGTATAGGCTCTTATACCAAGTCTGACGGTAATACTGCAAACATTGCCCTTTTCGGAGGAGTTGCCATGGATAACGAGATGGTCTATGACTTGTTGAAGAATACAGCTCTTGCAGCTCGTGCTCTTGGTAAGGATGCGGATTTCGCAGATGCTCTTGATGCTCTGAAGGCACAGATTACTCCATGGAAGATTGGTAAATACGGACAGGTACAGGAATGGCAGGAAGACTGGGATAAAGAGAATTCGTCTCATCGTCATCTGTCTCATCTCTGGGGCGCTTATCCTGGCAATCAGGTTTCTCCATACGAAAACGCTACACTTTATCAGGCAGTACACAAGAGTCTTGTCGGACGTGGCGATGCTGCCCGCGGATGGTCGATGGGATGGAAGGAAGCCATGTGGGCACGTATGCTTGATGGAGACCATGCCATGAAGATTCTTAAGAACCAGCTTGTCCTGCTCGACCCTAATGTGACAATCGCTTCTTCCGACGGCGGCTCGTATGCAAATATGTTTGATGCCCATCCTCCATTCCAGATTGACGGAAACTTCGGAGCTACTGCAGCTATAGCAGAGATGCTTGTGCAGTCACATGCCGGCTTCTTGCATGTTCTTCCTGCATTGCCTACGGAATGGAAAGCCGGTGGCGAAGTGAAAGGACTGCGTGCCCGTGGCGGATTTGTGGTGACAGATATGAAATGGGTTGACGGCAAGATAGAGAAGCTTGCAGTGAAGTCTACTGTCGGCGGAAACTTACGTCTGCGTACTGCAACACCATTGACAAATGCCGATGGTACAGCTCTTTCTGTAGCAGAAGGCAATAATACCAATTCTTTGATGCAGCCTTACGGCATGCCGGAGCCTATAGTCAAGGATGCAAGTAAGATTCCTGCCACTACGCTTCCGGATACTTATCTCTATGATATTCCAACTAATGCAGGTGAGGAGATAACGCTTGTTGGAGGGCTTGCTACTAGTGTTCCTGTATTAGGTCTTTCCAAAGAGTCTGAAAAAGATAATGCTATATATAATCTTAACGGTCAGCGTGTTGGAGAAGGTTATCATGGCGTAGTTGTCGTTAAGGGAAAGAAATATGTTAAATCATTAGTGTCCCGTTAAAATTGGGACGAGTTTAATATTAATCAAATAGCCCCGGAATGAGGGGACCAAATTGCTCTTTGACATCATTGGAATAAGTCTTATCGAACAGTTCCCTGAGCGGTGTTTTGTCCGTCAATGGAAACTGCTCATAAAAGACTTATTCCAATGATTTCAAAGAACGATTAGTCCACTTTAACGGGACGGTAGTGAATAAAAATAATAAGTACAACAACCTAAAAAGGCAAACAAATGAAAAAGGATCTACTCAGATTTGGGCTCTCACTCATAGCCCTGTTTGTTATGGTAGTGGCAAATGCGCAAACCTACCAAAACGAAGAAGCTAGCGTTTCATGGCCGTTTAATGACGCCAACTACGCTACACTGTACACAAAATCACCAGAAAATGGTTTCAGTCTGGTTTCCGTAAACACCGGTGACTTGAAGTATACTCTCAAGACATCAACGACTACAAAAGACAAAGACGGAAACAAGATGGTCATGGCTGGTTTCGGTCCTGTTGGTACAACAAAAGCCGTAGAATGGACCGTTAAACCTAGCAAGGGACTTACATTTACCCCAACCTCTATCAGTACCTACGTAAACCGATTCGGTACAGATGCAGAAAATGGAGTAACCGTAACCGCTAAACTTAGCGACGGAACTTCTGTAGACTTGGGTAATTTCACTGCATTAAGAGATAACAAGACAACAGAGTCTGACAAGTTTTCGAAAAATGAAAACCTGACCAACCACATCGTCATCCAGCTCACTGCCGACCAGCAAGCCAAACTGACATCAGCTGAAGGCTTCACGCTGAGTTGCACCGTCGGCGTTGGCACTAATAAGCAGCAAGGCTTTGCCGATGTACACATCAACGGTCTCTTGAACGGAACCATTCAACAGGTAGAACAGTATACACTGTCAGCTGTTGTATCAACTGTAGGAGCAGGAACCGTCAAGGTATCTCCTGCAGGAACAGTATTTGATGCAGAAACACCAATCACCGTAACTGCAACAAAGAATTTCGGCTACAAGTTTGTCAACTGGACAGATGCCAATAATAAGGTAGTATCTACAGATGAAGAATATACCTTCTCTATCTCTACCAACACTGCATTGAAAGCAAACTTTGAGAAAATAAACACCTACGCTTTGGATTACAAGGTAGAAGGTGGTGCCAACGATTATATGGTAAGCGCAACTCCTGCCCCAACCGTTGTTGACGGAAAGAACATGTATGAAGAAGGAACAGAAGTAAGCCTTACCGCCAACAGTAACTACATCCTCACCTTCACCAACTGGAATGATGGTGAAACAGGAGCAGAACGCAAAATAAAGATGAATGCCGACCAGGCATATACAGCTGCATATTCTGCAAAAGATTTCATCGCAGGCTGGGACTTCTATAAGTCAGCGAGAGAAGGTCGTACAGCAGACTTCGCTGCAGAAGACAACGATGTAGACCAGCTCATCCTGCGCGATGCCGACGGAAATACATACCCATGGCTCGACAAGAGCAATAGTGCTGGCGGCTACGAAGGAAAAAATGCAGCCGTAAACTGGACCACGATTAATACCAAGCCACTGGGCGAAACCTACTGGCAGACCAAGGTCAACGCAACAGCCTTCACCGACATCAAGGTAAAGAGCAGCATGCTCTACAATTATAATGCATACGAAACATATAATGTGGAATACTCTCTCAACGGAACCGACTGGACCAAAGTTGGCGCCATTGAAATGCCTGGAACCAAAGCCTGGACCGATGGAGAGTTCACTCTCCCAGCCGATGCAAACAACAAGGCAGAAGTATACATCCGCTGGATTGCCGACAAGACTTCTTCTATCAAGGGAGCAACAGGCAACAACGACGGAATCTCTATCACAGATATCTACATCACAGGTACCGCTCAGCCCGTTAACGACGGCAAGGCTCCAGTACTCGTAAGCACCGTACCAGCAGAAGGCGCAACCAACGCATCTGCCAACGGCAAGATTGTACTGACTTTTGATGAGAAGGTAAAACTCACCGACAAGGCAAACGCTACACTTGGCACACAAAAGATAGAAGGAGTTGTGTCAGGCAAGACCATCACCTTCGCATACAAAGGTTTGAACTACGCTACAGCTTACACCTTCACGCTCGCTGCCGGTTCTGTAGCCGACCTGACAGACAATGCAACAGACCAGGCAATTGTTCTGAACTTCACTACCAAGACCAAGCCAGCTGTAACCAAGGCACACTACGACTTCATCGTACCAACCGACGGTGACTTCAAGGCAGCACTTGCAGCAGCAGCCAAGCGTACAGATACCAGCAAGCGATTCCGCATCTTCATCAAGCAGGGCGACTACAAGATTCCTGCTGACGAAAAGAGCAAGGTAACAGGTAGCGACGGCAAGAGTTACGCTAATCCTACCACCTATATGAATACGCCAAACGTATCAATCATTGGTGAGAGCATGGACAACACCTCACTGACTAACACCGTTCCAAACTCAGGTCAATCAGCCAACGTATTGGAAGGTATCGGCAAGGGTGACGTACTCTGCTTGCAGAAGGGAGCAACAAACACCTATTTCCAGGATCTGAAGATGTACAGCAGTATGGGCGATGCCAAGGGTCGCGACATCATACTCAACGACCAGAGCAACAAGACCATCTGTAAGAACGTAAACCTCTGGGCTTACCAGGACACCTACGTATCAAACAACCAGAATGGTAAATTCTACTTCGAAGACGGAATCCTTCGTGGTCGCACCGACTACCTCTGCGGTAAGGGTGATGTATATTATAATAATGTAGAACTCTGGATCTGTGAAAAGGGAGGCTATCTCGCTGTTCCTTCTCAGCCTAAGAAGTATGGCTACATCTTCAAAGACTGTACCATCAAGGATGCTACTGCAGCAAAAGATCTGAACGGAAATTACACTCTGGGCCGTCCATGGGGTAAGGGCACACCTATTGCGCTCTATATCAACACCAAGATGGAAGCCATCCCTTCAGCGGCAGGATGGAACGAGATGAGTGGCGGATACCCTAAGCGTTTCGCAGAATACAACTCATACACATCAACAGGAAGCATAGTAGACCTCAAGGACAGAAAGAAAGTTTACGATGCCTATGATTCAAAGGATGGTGACAATTATGTAAACCGTCGTAATGAAACAGCAGGAAACCCTATCCTCACAGCAGAGGAAGCTGCAGCCTACACCATTGAAACAGTAATGGGTCAGGATGATGACTGGGATCCAACTGCAGCTACCGAGCAGGCATCAGCACCTAGCAACGTTAAGCTGAACGGTACAACCCTCGCTTGGGACAACAACGACTACGCTCTTCTATGGGCAGTATGCAAGAACGGCAAGGTAGTTGACTTCACCATCAAACCAACCTACCTCGTAGATGATGCATCAGCAACATGGAGTGTTCGTGCAGCCAACGAGATGGGAGGACTGAGCGAAGCAACAGCAGCAGTTCTGGGCACCGGCATCCACAACATCGCCTCAGCTACAGATGCAGCAGCCATCAAGACCGCCATCTTCGCTGCCGACGGCACCCAGCTTTCAAATCTTCAGAAGGGTATCAACATCGTAGTTAAGACCCTGGCAGATGGCAGCAAGAAGACAAGCAAGGTCATCGTAAAGTAAAGAAGCAGAGACCATAAGTAATTAGATTGACAGATAACATTCGGAGTGCAATATCCCCATCCTCTTTCAGAAGGGTGCCGGATATTGCACTTTTTTTGTTCCCTCAGCTTCTGAAACAGCAGAAACGGGAACTGAGAAAACAGACCGTCGAAATGTAAAAAACAGAGTATTTACGCAAAAACCTGTAAACGTTTACGTTATTTTTTACCCCCAATATACCTATATTCTCATATTTTTTATATACTTTTGCAACAAGAAAACCAAGACTTAGCTATTGCTACGCATCCAGGTTGCCCCATCGGAGCCTTCGGGTTCCAAGAGGAACATCCCTTCAGCAAGCATCTGCTCAGAACTGGAATTCTACTTAAAAACATTAAATAAAAAACATTAGAATATTAGTAATTTAGAATAAGTTTTATCTAAACCTAAAGTGTATGTCTGGTAATTTTAGAAAAAAGAAAATTGCTTTGGCAGGCACACTGATGTTCGTAGTAACAAGTGTATCTGCACAAACAGTAAAAGGCGTTGTTACTGACAATACGGGCGAGCCAATTATCGGCGCATCTGTCATGGAGGTAGGTGTAGCAGGCAATGGTGGCGTAACAGACCTTGACGGTAACTTCACAGTAAACTTAAAAGGCAAAAGCAAGAAACTGAAGATTTCATACATTGGTATGAAAGCTAAGGAAGTAAGCGTTGCAGGTAAAGATTCAATCGATGTAAAGCTTGAGGATGACAACACCACCCTCAACGATGTCGTAGTAATCGGTTATGGTACTGTTAGAAAGAAAGACCTCACAGGTTCTGTATCTTCTATCAGCGACAAGCAGATTGCCAACATTCCAGTTTCTAACGTAAGCGAGGCGATGACCGGTAAGATGGCTGGTGTAAACATTACTACCACTGAAGGTTCACCAGATGCTGACGTGAAGATTCGTGTGCGTGGTGGTGGTTCTCTTTCTCAGGACAACTCTCCACTCTACATCGTTGATGGTTTCCCAGTTAGCTCAATTAGCGACATCGCTCCTAGTGAAATTCAGAGCATCGATGTATTGAAGGATGCTTCTTCTACAGCCATCTATGGTGCCCGTGGTGCCAACGGTGTTATCATCGTAACAACCAAGAGCGGTTCTGAGGGTAAGACTCAGGTAAACTTCAATGCTTCTCTCGGCTACAAGAAGGTTTCTAAGTTGGTGAAGACTATGTCTCCATACGACTATGCATACTATCAGTATGAGTTGGGTAGCACTGACTATGGTAACTACAACGATCTCGATATTTGGAAGTCTATCGAAGGACGTGACTATCAGGATGAGGTATTCGGCCGTACAGGTAACCAAAAACAGTATAACGTGAACGTAAGCGGTGGTACCAAGGACCTGAAATACAACATCGGTTTCTCTCACAACGACGAGAAGAGCATCATGCAGGGTTCTGGCTACGCCAAGAACAATGTAAACGCCAAGATTAATGCCAACCTCAACAAGTGGTTGTCTCTCGACTTCAATGGACGTATGGCATTCACCAAGCTGGATGGCTTGAATGGTGGTGCAGATACCAACGAGTCGAGTGCAGCAAACTCAGTTGTTGCCAACACCGTAAGATGGAACCCGGTAGAGCCTCTCTCTGGTACATCAGACGATGATGAGGAGAACAGCACATCTGCACGCCGTAACCCAACAGAGCGTATCACCGATACCTATAAGTATCAGGAGCGTTTCCAGCAAAACTACAACGTTGGCTTAAACTGGAAGCCATTCAAGAATATCACATTCCGTTCTGAGTTCGGCTATGGTTGGAAGTACAACAATACCGAACAGGTTTGGGGTTCTAATGCAACTACCAACTCTAAGTATGGTTACAACGGTCAGCCACAGGCACAGTTCGTACGCTTGGAGAACAAGAACTGGCGTAACGCAAATACATTGACATACGACAACAAAAAGCTTTTCCATGGTCGTGACCACATCAATGTATTGGTAGGTCAGGAGTGGAGCAGCAGCCAGGACGTAACCCGCACCAACACTTCTGTAGCCTTCCCTACTTCATTCACATTGAACGAGGTATTGGCAAACACAGCAGCAGGTACAGCACTTCCAAACGAAGGTAATATCAAGGCAGAGGAGAACATTCTCTCTTACTTCGGCCGTATCAACTATACACTCAACGACAAGTATCTGGCTACCATTACCATTCGTGCCGATGGTTCCAGTAAATTTGGCAAGGACAACCGTTGGGGTATCTTCCCATCAGCAGCCTTGGCTTGGCGTATGTCTGACGAGGAGTTCCTGAAGGGTGCTTCCAGCTGGCTTTCTAACTTGAAGGCCCGTCTGAGCTTCGGTACAGCAGGTAACAACCGTATCAACTCTGGTTTGTTGACTACCACCTACTCTATGGCAGACAACACATCAAAGGCTCCATTCTTCGATGAGAACAGAGCTTCGATGCTTGAGCATGGTAAATTTCTCTATAATCCAGACTTGAAGTGGGAAACCACAGTGACCCGTAACTTCGGTATCGACTACGGTTTCTTCAATGGTCGCCTCAGCGGTACATTGGACTTCTACTGGAATACCACCAAGGACCTCTTGATGCAAAGTATCGTTCCAGCCAACACAGGTTACTCTTACCAGTTCCAGAACTTCGGCAAGACCTCTAACAAGGGTGTTGAGCTGGCGCTCAATGCCGTAATCGTAGACAAGAAAAACTTCGGTTTGAACTTCAACTTCAACGTATCTTATAACAAGAACAAGATTGATGAGTTGAATATGGAGAATCCATGGCAGAGCTCTAACTGGAGTGGTTCTACCATCGCCAAGTATGAAGACTTCCGCGTAGAGCAAGGCGGCCGCCTCGGTGAGCTTTGGGGCTACAAGAGCAACGGCTTCTACACCGTATTTGATGCTGCAACAGGCAAGGGAGACTTGGTATTGAAGGAAAACGGAACCTGGGCACTGGCAGAAGGCGTAAAGGACAACAGCTACAAGCTCTTCGGCGGTAACCTCTATCCAGGCGTTGCCAAGGTAGAAGTTGACGAGAATGGTGAAGCAGTGAAGCAGCGCCTGGGTAACACCGTACCTACCACAACGGGTGGTTTCGGTTTCGACGGTCACGTTGGTAACTTCGACTTCAACCTGTTCTTCAATTACTCATTGGGCAACAAGCTGGTGAACGGTACCAAACTTGCCAACTCATTCTACGCAGGCTCAGCCAAGAACTACAACCTTGTGGATGACTTCAACGTAGGCAACCGCTATACCTGGATTGACCCAGCCAACGGAAACAACATCGGCCGCCCATCAGCTAGCCTCATCACAGAATATGGTGGTGTAGAAAAGGTGATGAACCGCTTGAACGAGATTAATGCCAACGCCAATATCTACAATCCAGCAGGCGTATCAACCATGCAGCTCATCAGCTATGCTGTAGAAGATGCATCATTCTTGCGTCTGCAGAACGTAACAGTAGGTTACACCTTGCCAAAGAAGTGGGTAAACAAGTGCTATATGCAGAACGTACGCATCTACTTCACAGGCTACAATCTGCTTTGCTTCACCAACTACTCAGGCTACGATCCAGAGGTTGATACAAGTTCTAAGAAGAACCCAATGACCCCAGGTATCGATTATGCAGCTTATCCAAAGAGCCGCACCTTCGTAGGTGGTATTAACGTTACATTCTAAAACTTTATAAGATAATAACAATGAACAAGATATTATATGCATTTGCATTGGCAGGCGTATTAGGATTGTCTTCATGCTCCGACTTCCTGGATCAGACCTCTCCATCAGAGATGACAGCAGAGAATACCTACGCCTCACCTTATTATACCAATCTTCGCGTCAATAAGCTCTATGGCGGAATGGCTCAGGACCGTACCTACGCACAGGACCTGTCTATTGTATGGAACCTGAACAGCGACTGCGAATTGATTGACGGTCTTGGCAGCAATGCTACCAACACCTCAAGTGAACGTGGTAACATGAACTATAACATGGACCCGGGATGGAGCAAGATTAGCGGCGTATGGGATGCTGAGTATGGTATCATTGAGGATGCCAACCAGATTATCGAGGGTATCCGCAGCAGCGCAACTCTCACTGCCGGTGGTGCTAACCAGAAGTCTATGGAACGTAGCCTCGGCGAGGCACTCACCATACGTGCCATGGTTTACTTTGACCTGGTTCGTATTTTCGGTGATATTCCTTTCAAGGTTGAAGCATCAAAGTCTGACTTGAGCAACGCTTACCTGGCGAAGACCGACCGCGACGTGATTATGGATTCCCTGATGAACGACCTGGATGAGGCTATCAAATACTTGCCATGGGCAGACCAGGCAACAGGCTATACCACAGAGCGAACAACCAAGGGTTATGCTCACGCTCTCCTGGCACAGATTGCCATGACACGCGCCGGCTACGCCATCCGTGAGAAGTCAAAGGACGGATATGAGACAGCATCTTACAGCGATGCTACTTATCCAACACAGCGCCCTGGTGCAGCAGACCGCAAGGCTCTCTACGAGCGTGCCCTGAAGCACTGGTCTGCTATCATCAACGACAATACTCACAATCTCAACCCATCTTTCGAGAACGAGTGGTACTTGATTAACCAGCTCTCTCTCGACAAGACTTACCACGAGAACCTCTTCGAGATTCCTTTCGGTGAGAACGTAACTGGTGAGTTGGGTTACACTGTAGGTGTCCGCCTGAGTGGTGTTACAACAGAATATGGCTATGGCAACTCATCTGGTAAGATGAAGGTTACTGCACCTCTGCTCTATTCTTACGACAAGAAGGATACACGCCGTGACATCACTTGCGCCAACTTTGAAATCAAGCAGGATGGCAGCAACACCATAGAGAGCATGATCAAGAATGCTCCTTTCGGTATATATGTAGGAAAGTGGGATGCCCGCAAAATGAACAACACCTGGTTGCAGAACAACCTGAAGGCTACAGCTAAGCACACTACAGGTATCAACCCTGTAAAGATGCGCTATGCTCAGGTATTGCTCTACTATGCAGAGTGCATGAACGAGTTGGCTGGCAATCCAGATGCCAACTACGAAGGTTCAGCAAACGGCATGACAGCCCGCCAGGCACTGGAAGCAGTTCACACTCGTGCCTTCAATAAGGATGACAAGAACGATGCCAAGGCTTACGTCAACAACATCGCTTCTGACAAAGACGCATTCTTTAATGCTCTCGTTCAGGAGAACATGTGGGAGTTTGCTGGTGAAGGTATCCGTAAATACGACTTGATTCGCTGGAACCTCCTCGTAGAGAAGATCAATGAGTTCAAACAGACTTATCTGGCTGAGCTTGCAGATGGTACTTACCAGAAGACCATCTACTTCAACTACCTGGATGAGAAGAAAACCAAGATTGACTTCTCTAGCGTAACATGGTATGGTATTCCTGACGGAAAAACATCTGCTGACTACGATGGCAGCATCGACTCATTCGGTGCAGCTAAGTTGGATTCTGGCTCTGATACACAGGTTGACGTAAACCTGCCTTCTATCAGCAGCGGCCTCGTTAGCGATGATGTGGCAGTGAAGAACCGCTATCTCATGCCAATCGCTTCAACAACCATCTCTGCAACCAACGGTAAGATTCACAACTCTTATGGTTATGCAGACTAATTCATCTTTAATCAAAAAAGACAAGAAAAATGAAGAGCATTAAAAACATATTGGGCACAGCGTCTATGATGGCATTGGCTCTGTCGGCTACTTCTTGTACCGATGGCAATGACTGGGACGTAGATGGCAGCCTATCAAGATTGTTCGGTCTCAATGGTGACAAAATCACCGTTGAAACTGCCGAAACATCAGCTACGGTTACATTCTCTGCCTTCACATCAAAAGCAGTTCCTTCACCAGAGTACTATGTATTCGAGGTAAGCAAGGACTCTCTTTACGAAGGTGTTGAGAATGCTAACATCATCAAGTTCGGAGAAGATAAGTCATTGACTTCATCTCCAGTAGTTCTCTCTGGTCTCGATGGCGACAGCAAGTACTACATGCGTGTAAAGGCTATGTCTTCAACAAGCAATGAGTCTAAGTGGGTTTACTACAAGGATGGTTCATCTTTTAAGACAAAGGCAGAGCAAATCTTCAACAATGTAGAGGCAACCAATCTCTTCGAGGATCACGTGAACTTGAGCTGGACTCCAGGTGCTGATGTTACTCACATCACTTATGCAAACACTAACGATGCAGAGAACATCCAGACTATCAATTTGACAGATGAGGAAAAGGCAGCTGGTAAATATACTCTTGGTGGCTTAAATCCAACAAGCACTTATACCATCACTATCTATAAGAATGACGTAAAGCGCGGTCAGTTGCAGGTTACAACTCCAGCAGCTATGCCAGCAGCCAACTTCAAGTATTCACTTGCCAGCGATGTAACTGTCATCTCACAGGATCTTATTGACGAGATTGCAGAAAAGGCTAAGGCTGCAGCAGGTAACGAGACCAACTATAGTGCAACCATCGGTATTCCTGCAGGTGCTAAGGTAGCTCTTTATGGTATAAATGATTCAGACGGCGGCAAGACCAATGTAACCATCCCAGACGGAATGTCTGTTACATTCTTCGGTTTGGCAGGTGGTGATGCGCCTACCATCAATCTTGACAAGAACTTCGATATTGCAGGTTCACATGCATTTATCAAGTTCCAGAATGTGAAGTTGGAAGAAAATGGTGCTGGCTATTTCATCAACCAGAGCAAGGCTTGTACTGTAAGCGAGTTCACTTTGGAGAATTGTGAGGTTAGCAACCTCAAGACATCATTCTTCCGCCTTCAGGGTAGTGACGCTAAGTCTATCGGCAAGCTGACTTTGAAGAACAGTATCTTCACCAAACTCTGTGCAGGTTATGGTTTCATCCACATTGATGCAGGCAGCGGTAAAGGTCATCTCGACAACGTAGAGATTGACGGCTGTACATTCAACAGTATCTGTGTAACCGGTAAGGTATTTATCTTCAGCAAGAAGACAGATATGCAGGACATCACCATCAAGAACAGCACATTCTACAACTGTAATGGTAATGGTCAGTACTTCGTTGACTTCAACGTTGACACATTCGGACCAAGCACCTTCACTATTGAGAACTGTATCTTCGGTAAGAGTGCTGATGAAGCTACTAATAAGAACATTAGAAGCAAGACTCCAGCAACTGTAGCAAACAGCTTCAGAACAACAGACTTCTTCAAGGTGATTAAGGGCGTGAATGATACAGAGTTCAGCTCTACCCAGTTGTTCAAGGACCCAGCCAATGGCGACTTTACCATCAAGGCTGGTACTTTGAAGGAAAAGGCTGGTGACCCACGCTGGTATGTAGTAGAAGATTAATCCACAAGGATTAACATCTCATATAAATTTAAGAAAAAGTGCAATGCTTATATGGAGCATTGCACTTTTTTTATTTTCTCTTATTCTCTATCTCATTTTTACAATTATTTTCTTGGAAGTTGCGAAAGAAAAGCGTATCTTTGCAGCGTAAGTACATAAGGAAGGGTGTGTCATAAGTGCGATGACATGCCCTTTTTTTTCGCTATTTCAGCCACTTCAGTCAGCTAACTCAGTCACTTCATTCAGCAAACTCAGCCACTTCATTCTGCAAACAAATCCGTCTCATTCTGCTTACGAATTCGAATCTTCGAGACAACGAAGTCATATCTTCAAGCCAGCGCAATCGAATCTTCAAGCCTGCGCAGTCGGATCTTTAAGCCAGCGCAGTCGAATCTACAAGCCAGCGCAGTCGAATCTACAAGCCAGCTGAAACCTCTGACTTTTTATAAATAACTGATTAGTCAATCCTCTTTATGCTAATTCTAACTTGTTTTCTTGTGGTGAAAGACTTCTGTAGAAGTTTTTTTCTCAAATCTAATATCACTAATATCACACTTAGACTTAACCATCTGATTATAAGCGAATAACGGGTGGCAATAAGGGGTATTCTTATTGTCACCTTATTGCCACCTGTTGCCACACCCCTGGTAAGCGGCTCCGCTTGCCTTGAGGCTGCTGAAATTACGTCACGACGCAGCTTCTGATGCGTCACGACGTAGCAATCAGTGCATCACGACGCAGCAACAGATACGTCGCGACGTAATTTCTGCTAACTCCTGCCCCATCAAGTAAGCCTCATCTAAACTTCAAAAAAGCCTCAGTAAACGTTACGTAAGGCTCACTTACCCGCCTGAATCAATACGACGAAAAGACAATATTGTAGAAACAACACTTCCAAAAACGTTTACGTTAGATTTTTCGTTTATTTTACTCAACATTTAAAAAATTTAACTACCTTTGTAGCAGAAATCTAAGATTATAACCAAAAATCGAAGGCACTGACCTTGAGTTCGGTTTGTTTCCTCGCTTTTGCGCAGAAAACAATCCAAGGTACCGTAAAGGATTCCTAACCCGGGAGCAAAGGCAGCCTTTGGTTCAGATGCACAGTTTACATCTACATATAACCCGCTCATCGATTTGAATGACGGCAACTACACCAACGAGACCAAGATGTACCGACTGATGGGTAACTTCTACCTGCGTGCCAACATCATCAAGGGATTGAAGTTTACAACCACCTTCTCTCCTAACTACTCTCACAAGCGCCAGGGCATCTTCTATGCAACAGGTCTGAACGAGGGTAACGACGTAGGTTCAACTTACTACCAGAAGAACAAGACAAACTTCGGATCCGTTGCCAATACAACCCGTGTAGACTGGACGTGGGACAACCAGTTTGACTACAACCGCACATTTGGCGACCATACCGTTGGCGCCATGGCACTGTTCTCACTGTACAAGAGTAACACAGAATATCAGTACGAAGAAGGCAAGGGTATCGCCAGCGACCACACTACATTCCACAATCTGGGAACAGCCAGTGGCGACAAGACGCTCTCCTCTTCTTATACAGAGTCATCATTGGAGTCATTTGCTTTCCGTGCCAACTATTCCTACAAGGGCCGTTACATGGCTACAGCTACACTCCGTACCGATGGCAGTTCACGCTTCGCAGACGGCAACCGATGGGGCTGGTTCCCTTCTGTAGCTGCAGCATGGCGTATCTCTGATGAAGCTTGGATGAAGCAGTTCAACAACTGGCTTGATAATGCCAAACTCCGTCTTTCATACGGTGTTACCGGTAACAACAATGTGGATGACTATGTAACTATCGCTTCTGCTACAGGTCCATCTTATGTAACCATAGATGGCAAAGAGGTACAGGGTTATCATCCTAACGGATTGGTAAATACAGAACTCATCTGGGAGAAGGTAAAGGAATTTGATGTAGGTCTCGACCTGAGTTTCCTGAAAAACCGCATCAATGTAACAGCCGACTTCTATAACCGTCTTTCTGATGGTCAGATTATGTCACGTTCAGTGCCTATCGAAACTGGTGAGAAGACTTCAACCTTCAATGTAGGTTCTGTCCAGAATAGAGGTATTGAACTCGGTTTGAACTTTAACATCATCAACAAGAAAGACTTCTCCTGGAGTGCGAATGTAAACTTCGCCCGCAACTGGAACAAGATTAAGGAGTTGAGTAATGGTAAGGTTGATGAGGTAGCCAACAACTGGTTTATCGGCGAACCTCTGAATGTACTCCGTGACTATACCCATACCGATGTCATCACCGACAAGGGTGTAACCATGCACACCATGAATGGTGACAAGCATTATACCCTGAAGGAATTCTACGAGAAGTATGGCACTAAGTATAAGTGGTATGAAGGTCAGATGGCAGTAAACGACTGGAACGATGACGGTAAGATTGACGACAACGATAAGCAGATTTATGGTTGTACCGATCCACGCTGGACCGGTAGTTTCACTACCAATGTTTACTTCAAGGGCTTCGACTTCTCTATCATGTTCTATACAAAGAGCGGATTCTGGTCACGCAGCTACTTCCATGAGAAGTATATGAAGTATGGCGACCGTGGTAATGCCCACATGCAACTGGATTACTACATACCAAAGGGAGCACCAATCATCGATCATGCAACAGGTGAGATTACAACCGCCACAGAGACCCACTACGGAAAGTATCCTTATCCAAACAACAGCGATACTTCGATGGGTGGTTACTTCGGTGACAAGGGTTCAGCCAAGGGAGAAGGTTTCCAGTATCAGAAGACCTCTTTCACCAAGGTTAAGAACATTACCCTGGGTTACACATTGCCTAAGAACGTAGTTAGCAAGGCTGGTATCAGAAACCTCCGTGTTTATGTAAACGTTCTGAACCCATTCTGCTTCACCAACTATAAGGGCTTCGACCCAGAGTGGGCATCACAGAATCTGCAGAATGGCGGTCCATCATCTGTAACCTACCAGTTTGGTGTAAATCTTAAGTTCTAATCTTATTAAATGAAGTAAACAATTATGAAAAAGATATTATATAGCGTAGCATTGGCGGCCTGCTGCATGGGAACCATGACAAGTTGCAGCGACTTCCTGGATGCCAGCAACAAGTCGAATGAAACTGCTAAACAAAGTTTTGCGACAAAAGAGGGATTAAACAACCTCGTCAATGATGCCTATCAGCATCTGCAAAACGTTTATGCAGCTCCTCTGTTCACTAGCTGTTTCTCAGCAGGTACAGACATGTATGCCGATGCCCGTAACAAGATGAACGAGGCATTGAACACTTACGAGACCTTGACTCCAGAAAATACGGATATCAAGAATCTCTATACTTACCTCTATTCAGGTATACGTGCAGCCAACTCTGTGTCATATTATGCACAGACAGCCCAAGTTGATGACAAGACAAAAAGTCAGCTGATAGGCGAAGCCCGTGTATTGGCAGCCTACGAGTATTATCTTCTGGTAAACAACTTCGGTGGTGTGCCTATCATGAAGGACTTCCTCACCACAGCAGACACAGGATATCCTAAGTCTTCTCTTGAAGATGTATACGCCTATATCATCAGCGAGCTCGAAGAAGTTATCAGCAAGAATGTGCTCCAAGCTTCTACAGCTACCAAGGGTGGCGGCAGAATCAGCCAGGAAACAGCCAAGGCGATCCTTGCCAAGACCTACCTTTCTGCAGCATGGGACCTCAACAAACAAGACTACTTCTCCAAGGCAGCAGCTCTTGCCGATGAGGTGATTGCAGGCAGAAAACTGACTACCCCATTTGCCAAGCTCTGGAAGGCAGACGGATCGGGCGATGACAACGAAGAGTTCCTTTGGGATGTGGAGTATGATTTGGCTACAGCCAACAATACAACATCAGGTGGTACAGAATGGAGCGGTTACTACTGCAACTATCTGGGTGGAAACGAGGATAACATCAAGGCTACAACCTCCAGCTATGTACCAACCCTCTATGCCTTGCATTGCTTCAAGAAGGGTGACCAGCGTTACGATGCTACCTTCATGAAGGAATTGCCAGATATAAACAAGGGAAATGCTGCAGGTACCGGTTACTGGACCTGGTACAAGAATGGTGAGAGTCTGGTAGGTAAGCCAGTAACGCGATACTATTCTGCATGGTATGAAACAGATGCCGACTTTGAAGCATGGAAGGCTATAGATCCTGCAAACAGAGCAAACACCTACCGCATTCCTATGGATTCACAAACCAAGGAAGCACAGAATATGGATGGCAAAGATATGGACTACTACGACAACCAGCAACTGGTATATGGTTCCAGTCCATGCAAAAAGTTTGACGACAGCAAGACTGCTAAGACAGAAAAGAACACCTGCTATCGCGACATCCATATCATCACTTTGCCAGAGATGTATCTCGTAGCAGCTGAGGCTTATCTGAAGGCTGGCGATAACCCTAAGGCATTGGCAAGACTCAACGAGGTTCACCAGCGCGCTGGCCTTCCTGCACTTACAGGAACTGTCACAATCGATGACATCCTTGATGAGAATGCATGCGAGAACTTCGGTAATGAGGCACGCTGGATGGATCTTCGCAGAACACAGACCCTGGTAACACGTTGCACCAAGTATAACCATGAGATGGGAGACAAGGCTGCCCAGTATATCGGCAAGAAGCTTCTTCGCCCTATCCCACAGGCTGCAATTGATGCCAATGACCAGCTGACATTAGCCGACCAGAATCCTGGTTACTAATCAAAGTCATTATGTTGATAAGAAAACTTATCAGGACATACGTTAATCATTAGGTTTAAGACCGTATCCTATGGAGATGATTCCCGACGGATACGGTCTTTCTTTTGGTTCTATCGGCAAGGTATACGTAATCGTTTTCGTAGTTTTTCATTCACAATCTGCATGTGATAAGCAAAAATGTCGTAACTTTGCAGAAAATCTTATAGAATACAAAAATAATAAAATAAATAAACCTAAGAAGAAATGAAGAAATCAATCATTAAGACAGTCGTGCTGGCTGCGCTCATGGCTCTGCCAATGTTCGCTAAAGCACAAACTTTCGCTGGTATCACAGCCGAGCAGAACGCACAGAACACTCCTAAAGGATGGACTGCCGTAGAACTGCCACAGTTGCCTACCATCACTTCGGCAAACACATTTAATATCAAGGATTATGGTGCTTCTACATCTGCTACAGATAACACCAAGGCTATCCAGAGAGCACTTGATGCTGTGCCTTCTACCGGTGGTATGGTCGTGATTCCTGCCGGTACCTGGATGTTTGGTAGCACAGACCAGATGACAAGCAAGACCGAGGTACTCAGCATCAAGGCGAAGACCATCCTTCACCTCAGCGCAGGTGCCACATTGAAGCTCGTGGAATACGGCAAGGCTCCTAACAATAAGATTGTCTTCATCGGCGGAAAGAACAAGGGTAAGAACGTTACCGACATTGTTATCGAGGGTGAAGGTGAAACTTCAGTCATCGACGGTCAGGGTGCACGCTGGTGGCTCGCAAGAGAGAATGGCGAAACCTTCAATCCTGGTGCAATGATCCGCTTCGAGCAGGGCAAGCGCTTCCTGCTCCGCAACTTCAAGATTCAAAATACTCCGGGTGTAAACATCACCATCAGCAACAGCGGTAAGGCTAGCCATGCTACCATCCATGATCTGATTATCAGTGAACCTTCATCTGAAGCTGGCAAGGGAAAGGCATCGCATAACACAGATGGAATCTCTATCTGGGGTCCATACGTTAATATCTACAACTGTAACATCAGCAACGGCGATGACAATATCGTTTGTGACAATGATGCACAGTACATCCATATCTGGAACTGCGACTTTGGTACAGGACATGGTGCTTCTATCGGTAGTTTCACCAAGAACATCAAGCATATTTGGTTCGACAACATCACCATGAATGGTACAACTGCCGGTATCCGCATGAAGACGGGTATCAACAGCAATGGTACACTGCGTGGCGGTGGCGAGGAGGACTGGAAGTTCACCAACTTCACCATGACCAAGGTTAAGAACCCATTCTCTATCGACTGCTTCTACGACAAAAATTACAACAGCGATCCAGCCGTAGATAAGGCAAATGCAAGAGCGGTGGACAGCACAACTCCAACCTACAACGGCATTCTGCTTCAGAACGTGAAGACAACAGATGTATGCGAAGGTAACGCTATCTTCCTGATTGGTCGCCCTGAGAGCCATATCAAGAACGTGACACTCGACAATGTACAGATTTCTGCCAAGAAGGGTATCGACATCCGTTTCGTAGATAATCTCGTGTTCAAGAACAACTCTAAGATTACCGTCAGCAGCGGTTCAATCTGGCTCAAGAAGTTTGATTCTACTTGGACAGACGAGTGTGATGCTACGTCTACAGGTTCAACAGTTACTGATACTAAGGGTCCTTTCACATTAAACTCAAAAACTTTGACGGATAAGACAGCCGGTTCTTTCAGCAACGGCTTCGCTATCAGCAATGAGAAGGGAAAGACATACGATACTGGTTCTGGTACCAACTATATCAAGTATAGCGCAAATCAATACACCATCATCATTCCTGACGGCATAAAGATTGTCAAAATGGATATCGAGGGAAAAGACAATTACACAGATGCAGATGCCTATCTCGGCGAGATAAACGGCACAAGCTATGATGCTTCTACCTATGTTTTTCCAAAAGACAAAAGTCTGAAAAAATATACAGTAGAGTTTGATTCACCTGTAGAGCACACGCTTACTTTCACTCCAAAGGTAAAGCAGTGCATCTTGCAGTTCACTCTCTATACAGAGACATCTACAGGCATCCAGCCAATTGCTGCCATCGCCAAGGTAAATAATAATAACATTTACGATCTCAGCGGTCGCATGGTAAAGCTCAATGCCAAGGCAGAAGACCTGCAAGGTCTCAAAAAAGGGATCTATATCTACAACAACAAGAAATACGTAGCTAAATAATTCATTTTAACATCGGTAACAATGAAAATAAAATCGCATTCACTCCTGTGCATTCTCGCCACCATCGCATTGAGTTCGCCGCTCTCTGCGCTGAGCGTGAATGCCCAGAAGGCGGTATCCAAGACATGGAATCCGAACCTGAAGAACGGAATGTACCGCAACCCGGTTATTGACGCCGACTACTCAGACCCTGACGTATGCCGTGTGGGCAACGACTACTATATGACCTCCTCTTCCTTTCAATGTTTCCCAGGCTTGCAGATTCTGCACAGCACCGACCTGGTAAACTGGGAGATTATAGGCGCTGCCCTACTCGATGACTATCCGGTTTTGCCTGAATACCAGGGCACCGAACTGGATTGGCGCAAGAAGGTTCAGCATGGTAACTACGTGTGGGCACCCTCTATCCGCTATCATGACGGATGGTTCTATATCTACTGTGGCGATCCTGACCAGGGTCTCTTCATGACCAAGACACAAGATCCACGCGGTCCTTGGGAGCCTATCACCTGGGTGATGAAGGGAAAAGGTCTTATCGACTGCTGCCCTCTCTGGGATGAAGACGGCAAGGCTTATCTTTCGCATGGATGCGCCGGTTCAAGAGCCGGTATCAAGTCGGTACTCTTCGTAGCTCCGATGTCACATGACGGCACCAAGGTTATCGGTCCTTCACGCATCGTATATGATGGTCATGAAGACCAGCCAACCATCGAGGGTACTAAATTCTACAAGCGCAACGGATATTATTATATCATGAGTCCTGCGGGCGGAGTAAAGTATGGCTGGCAGGTAGAACTGCGTTCCAAGAATCCATTTGGTCCTTACGAGGAGTATGTGGGTATGGCACAGGGAAAGAACAAGAAGGTAAACGGCCCTCACCAGGGTGCGTGGGTAGATACCCAGAACGGCGAAAACTGGTTCCTCCACTTCCAGGATAAGCACGCTTATGGTCGTGTGGTTCATCTGCAACCAGCCAAATGGGTAAACGACTGGCTCGTCATAGGTGACGACAAGGATGGCGATGGCTGCGGTGACCCTGTTCAGCAATGGAAGAAGCCAAACCTGCCATCAAGCGGTAACTTCCAGCCTAAGGAATCGGATGATTTCAACAGCGTAGATTTAGGTCTGCAATGGCAGTGGAACGGTCCTTACAGTCAGTACTGGTACTTCTGTGATGCCAAGAACTCCAAGTTGCGTCTCTATGGTGTGCAGCAGGCTGAAGATGTAAAGAACCTGTATGATTTGCCAAACCTCCTGCTCCAGAAACTCCCTACCGAGAACTTTACTGCTACTGCCAAGGTGAAGTTCATACCTAACCGCACCGAGGCTTACAAGGAAAATGATAAGGTATTGGGCGAAAGCGCCGGCATGATCATGCAAGGCATGGACTATGCGGCACTCAAGTTTGTTGATACCAAGAAAGAGGGTGTGGTATTGCAATATGTAACCTGCGAGAAGGCTGAGAAGGGAAAGGCAGAGAAGGTGGTAAAGCAAGTGGCCATCAAGACCGGCAAGCAGCCTCAACCTTACACCGTGAAGTATGCCGTAGATGATATTCCTTCTTCCCGCATCGCTACCCAGGATGTATGGCTCCGCGTGAAGGTTCATAGCGAAGGCATCGCCAACCAGATACAGGCTATCGCTGAATGGAGCTACAGTCTGGATGGTAAGAAATTCAACAAGATAGGCAATCCTTTCACTGTGCGTGAAGGCAAGTGGATTGGTGCCAAGCTCGGTTTCTTCAACACCCGTACAGCCAAGAAGAACGATGCTGCCTTCTTCGACGTAGACTGGATTCATTTCGAAAAATAACGCTTTCCAGCTAACGCGTTATTTCAGAGAATATTTTGGGAAACAAAAAATCCCCCTCATTGCAAATCAATGCAGCGAGGGGGATTAATCATTATGAGTAATCTAAAAATTCTAATTTTTCTTTTCTTCTGTAGGCTCTTCCTTTGTTGTTTTCTTGGCAGGAGCCTTCTTGGCTGCAGGCTTAGCTGCGGCCTTCTTGGCAGGAGCAGCCTTAGCAGGCTTCTCGCCATGGTGCTTCTCGGCCTCCTTCTCTATCTTTTCAATCTTAGCCTGAAGACGGACAATCTCCTTGTCCTTCATCTCAATCTCTTCATCCTGATTCTTGATGGTAGTAAGCAGGCTCTCAAGCTGATCGTTATCAACATCAGTAGGATAGAGGTCGTTTACTCGGGTGATGAAGTCGCCAAGAATGTTCATATAGTTAATGAAAGCATCGAAAGGACTTGAATAGATACCTCTGTCAAGACCCACATTGCTTGGCTTGGTAGTCATGAAGCGGAAGTTGTTACTTGCCTGCAGGTAATCCCAGTCCTGATTGATACGTGGATCGTTGGCGATACGTACACGGTCTGCCACACTGTAAAGCTTGTTGAAAGCCTCACGCTGCATCGGGTTACCCAACCATGAACTTACATCACGCTCCTCGTCTACCCAACTCAAGGTATCAGGCACATTCACCTCGCCTACCGACTTGATCTTCTTGCAGATTTCTGAAGGTGTTGAGAAGGTGATGCCACGGTCCTTGGCACACTGAGGCAAAGCCTTCATAAACTCGAGGATGTTGCTTGACAGAGGCTGGGCAATACCAAGAGCAGAAAGCTCCATGAAGATATTGATAACTTGCTCTTCTTCTGGGAAGGCAGCAATCTGGTTCATATAGTTGTCGGCAAAGAGTGGATAACCGTCCCAATCGCTGTTGCTGAAGCGCAGAGAGATATCATCGCTCAGGTTCACATCGCGCAAAAGGAGCTTCAACTTAGGGTTCAGGGCGCAATGGTAAACATAGTGAGGAGACTTCCAGCCGAGCACGTGCTTGGCACCCTCGGTGAGCATACCAATGAATCCCATGTTGGCAACATCGTTACCGATATCATCGCTATAGATGAGCGAAGAGTTGCGCAATACGGTAGGTTTCTTTCCGAAATATTCCTCAATCTTAGTACACTGGCGCATCACCTCATCCTTGAAACTTGCCTCATTAACCAGAGAAGCAAGTCCGTGAGAGTAAGGTTCAGCCAGGAACTCTACACAACCCGTATTGTTGAGCTGCTGAAGCTTCTCCAGCACCTGAGGAGCATGAAGTTCCAACTGCTCCATACCCACACCCGAAAGCGAGAAAGCTATCTTGAAATACTTGCCGTTCTTTTCAATCATCTCCTGAAGGGCATTCAAGGCTGGCATATAAGAGCGCTCAGCAATCTCGTTGATGCTACGGTCGTTCTCGTAGTCATCATAGTAATAATGGTCGGTACCGATGTCGAAGAAGCGGTAGCGTTTCAGATGGGTAATCTGATGTATCTCGAAATATAAACAAATTGTTTTCATAAAATTTGAAATTTGAACGTTTAACTTGTAAGATGAGTAAAGCCTCAAAATTATTCATTCTTCGTTCTTCACTCTTCACTTAACCTACTTCCACCCTAAGGTTTTGAGGTACAGGTCTTTGATGCGGGCTCCCACTTTTTCCCAGGTAATCTGGTCTACTTCTTTCTTGCCTTCCTCTGAGAGATAATCGAAAAGACTCTCGTTGTGACAGATGCTGTAGATGGCATCAGCAAGGGCATGGATATCCCAGTAGTCTACCTTGATACAGTTGGACAGAATTTCTCCACATCCACTCTGCTTGGAGATAATGGTTGGTGTGCCGCACTGCATAGCTTCCAAAGGTGAGATACCGAACGGCTCGCTCACAGATGGCATCACGTAGACATCACTGTCTTTCAGACATTCATAAACCTGTTTGCCGCGCATAAAGCCAGGGAAGTGGAACCGGTCGGCAATGCCTCTTTCGGCAGCGAGATAAATCATCTGATCCATCATATCGCCCGAACCTGCCATACAGAAACGCACATTGCGGGTACGATGCAATACCATGTTGGCAGCCTCTACGAAATATTCAGGTCCCTTCTGCATGGTAAGACGTCCCAGGAAGGTTACTACCTTCTCCTTGCCCTTATGATTTGGGCGTGGAATATCCTGCCACTCCTGCTTCAATGGGTATACGGCATTGTGCATGGCGAAACACTTGCGTGGATCCTGGTGATACTGGTGAATCACCGTCTGGCGGGTCAGCTCGGATACACACATGATGCAGTCGGCATTATCCATACCGTCTTTCTCGATAGCGTAAACGGTAGGGTTCACCTTTCCACGGCTACGGTCGAAATCAGTAGCATGAACGTGGATGCACAATGGTTTGCCACTCACGCGCTTGGCATGGATTCCGGCAGGGAATGTAAGCCAGTCGTGAGCATGGATAATATCAAATTCTTCAGAACGGGCTACAACTCCGGCAATGATGCTATAGTTGTTGATCTCGTCATGAAGATTTGACGGATAACCACCGGCAAAGTCCATACAGCCGAGGTCATTTACATGCATATAGTTAAAATCGGCATAGATGTGGTCACGGTAGCGGAAATAATCGTCCGGATTCATGATATTGCCTACGCGCTGCTGCACATAGTCGTGATTTACATCTCGCCAGGCGATAGGCACACTGTTCATTGCCACAATCTTGCAGGCACTGCGGTCCTCATCACCGAAAGGATGAGGCAGACACAATGTGATATCAACATCGCCCTGGGCATGAAGTCCCTGGGAGATACCAAAGTTGGCAGTTGCCAAACCACCAAATACGTGAGGAGGATACTCCCATCCAAACATTAAAACTTTCATATAGCAGTCCTCCTATTATTAATATTGATATTTTTCAAGTAACTCGAGCGCACGCAGAATCTCAGCTACATTCATGGCGAAAGAGATGGCACCACGACCTGCGAATGGAGGGTTTCCATCGAAGAGTTCGCTGATGGTACCGAGACAGTGGGAAGACATTTCGCCCTCATAACCTACCATCTGGCGTTCGATAAAGCTCAAACGGGTACGCTTATAGAGTTTCAGACTTGCCTCCATATAGAAGCCACCGAGCCATGGCCATGCCGTACCCTGATGGTAAGCATAGTCGCGCTGGGGCTGCGGACCTACATAAACAGGATTATATCCACCGCTCTTTGGCGAGAGTGAACGCAATCCCTTAGGAGTAAGGAGTTCGCGTGTACAAATATCAAGAACCTGCTTCTTCTGGTCTTGCGACAATGGAGAATAATCGAAAGCCACTGCAAATATCATGTTCGGGCGAACGCTCCAGTCCATCATATTTCCATCAACATAATCGTAGAGATAGCCATATTCATTGAGGAAGGTATCGAGGAATGCCTGCTTGGTCTGCTCAGCCAGAGTCAGGAGTTTCTGCTGGCTGTTTTCTTCGCCAACTATTCCAGCGAGAGAAGCACAGAAGCACAAAGCGTTATACCACAAAGCATTAAACTCTACGATATATCCGGTACGTGGAACTACTGGTCTGCCGTTGGCAGTAGAGTTCATCCAGGTAACAGCCTTGTCCTTACCATCGGTATAGAGCAATCCGTTCTCTTCGAGCTTCAGGTTCGGATGCTTGTTACCCTGGATAAAGCTGATAACATCCTTGATAAACTGTCCATACTTCTTGAAGCATTCTTCCTTGCTGGTTTCCTTGGCATACTGCTGCAAAGCCCAGATAGCCCACAATGGCACGTCAGGCTGCTCTATCTCAGCAATATGAACGCTGACCGGCTTGCCTTCCATAAACTCGTAGTATCCCTTCATAGCAGTCTTCATCACCAGTTCGAAGTAGTCATCTTCCTCGATAGAGAGGGTGAGACCCGGAAGCGCGATGAATGTATCGCGTGCTCTGCACTTGAACCAAGGGTAACCTGCCAGGATATAACGGTCACCGTTCTTTTCACGACGATGGAACTGATGAGCCGCATTGACCAGACAGTGGAAGAAATTGTCACGAGGCGAACGCTCATCCACTTCCTTGTCGAAGAGCTTCTTCAGGCTGACCGCCTTGATTTCTGATGTAGAAGCAGCAAAGACGATGGTTTCGCCTTTCTTGATATCCATTTCAAAATAGCCAGGAACATAGAGGTCTTCGTTAGAAGCATAACCTCTCTCTTGCTCCTTTGGATATTCCACGCCACGATACCAATCTGGACAGAATTTAAACTCGTTCTTCTTGGAGAACTGCATATAGAGATCAGGATAACCTGCATACATACAGGTCTTGATACCATGATCTACCTCAGCATAATCACGAGATGCGGTAGCATTCTCATGAGTAAACTGACGGACACTGCGGAAAGCCAGAAAAGGACGGAAACGAAGGGTTGTAGCCGAATGGCCGTCTACCAGGGTATAGCGAATCAGAATGCGATTCTCATAATGCTGGAATACAACTTCCTTTTTCAGGATAACACCACCTACGCGATAAAGGGTAGTTGGCACTTTATCACAATCAAACTCACGAATGTACTTGTGGCCCATCGGACTGTAGTTGTTGCCCTGGTACTTGTGTAAGCCGAGGTTAAACTCAGCTCCATGCTGAATCACCGTAACATCCAGCGAACTCAAGAGCACATGATTCTCATCGTCCAGTTCTGGAACCGGCACGACAAGTAATCCGTGATACTTGCGGGTATTACAGTCTACAATCGTTGAGCACGAATATGCACCCGAGCGATTTGTTCTCAACAACTCCTTAGGCAACGACTCTTGAAGATTCACCATAAGGGCCTTTTCGAATTTTAGATAACTCATAGATCTATATTAAGGTTCTATATTTTTGTTGACTAAATTAATTGCTTTCAAAGGTAACACTTTTTTGTGGTATAACAAAGTTTTTTGTATGCCATTTTTAGAAAAAATTGCCTTTTTATGTTTTAAAACATATTTTTAGACAAAAATGCTTGATTATTTCGAGAAAAAGCATTACTTTTGCACTCAGTTTTCAGTTTAAAAGATTTGTACACATGGCAGCTAGAGGAAAATACGATAAAGAAAATATAGCAATGCTGATTGCTAAGCTATGGGGAGGCATCACTGATGACCAGTTCGATTTACTGAAAGAACATCTGGAAACCAAGAAGTATAAAAAGAACGAAATCATCTACAAGAACGAGGGTACTCCCGAATATGCACTATGTCTCATTGCGGGAAAAGTGAAGATATACAAAGAAGGTATCGGTGGCAAGAGCCAGATTATCCGTGTTATCAAACCGATTGAATTTTTTGGTTTCAGAGCCTATTTTGCGGATGAGATATACAAGACGGCAGCCATGTCGCTGGAAAACTGCGTCGTTGCCCAGTTCCCGCTGGCAGTTCTCATGAAACTGCTCTCCAAGAGTTTCAACATCGGCTTCTTCTTTATCAAATATCTCAGTGTGGAAATAGGTAAATCGGACGACCGTACCGTGAACCTCACCCAGAAACATATCCGTGCCCGACTTGCCGAGGGTCTGATATTTCTGAAAGACTCTTATGGGTTAGAAAAAGACGGAAAAACTCTTGACATCCGATTGAGTCGTGAAGATCTGGCAAATCTCTGTAATATGACAACGAGCAATGCCATCCGTACGCTCTCAGCCTTTACGGCAGAAGAAATCATAAATACTGAAGGAAGGAAAATCAAAATCTTACAGGAAGAAAAAATCATAAAAATAGCAGAACTCGGATAAAATTCTGCTATTTTTTATTTATATGTTTTACATTATACGTTTTTCTTGATACATTTCATTTATTACGGGCATATTGGTTATACGGGTATCAGGAAGTTGATAACCTCCTGAATTACAGTAATCTGGAATGAACCTACCGGTGTATTCATCAATCTGCCATCAATACCTATCAGGGCATGCTGGGCATCGAGCACCTCTACCTCTCGGGTACGGTAAGGATGCACACTCTTATGGTTGAGGAACTTACCTTTCACAAAAAGATAGATTCCCTCAAAGAGCTGGGTTGTCTTAGGATGAGATACCACCGACACATCGAGCAGTCCGTTATATGGCACAGCATTCGGGGTCTGTCCATATCCAGTTCCATTGCCTATACACATCGTCATCACTCTACGCTTGATAACATCCGAATTGATTTTCACATGCATCTTATAGTCCAGACGCTGGAATATCATCAGGATGAAGGAACAGAGAAACGACAGGGTACGTGAACCGAAGATATGATGGGTTTTTCGTCTCAGGTTCATGATGGCGGCAATGAGTCCGATATTGATACAGTTGAGGAAATAGCGACGGCATTTCTCCCCCTTCTTATTCACATAGCGGATACAACCGAGGTCAATCTTTCTGATACGACGTTTTTTCAGCGACGCCACCGTCTTCTCGATATCGCTGTCACTGAATCCCCAGAAGTGGGCAAAGTCGTTCATCAGTCCGTTAGGAATAACACCCAGTGCCACCTCTTCTCTTTCTTTCGGATCTATCTGCATCAGACAGTTTACGGCATCATTGAGCGCAGAATCTCCACCAACGATGACAATGGTCTTATAACCATTGTTGATAAACATTCTGATGAGCCGTTCTACGCTCTTCTGATTCTCGCTCTGCACAAAATCGTAATCCACGCTCTGCTGCTTGAGCACCTTCTCTATTTTTTCCCAGCGCTTGTTACTTCGCCAGCCTCCTCTAGGGCAATAAAGCAGCCCCCATTTATTCTCGTTTACCATTGTCTCTTCCTTGTAATTTGTCTCTTCTTTGTAATTAGAAAAATATTACTTCCGCCTAGCCATCGTTGCATCCGATTCCATCGGATGCCAGCCCTAGCCAGATTCCAGGCCGCAGCCTAACTCCTCATCAGCTCCAAAACCGTCTCCACCTTTTTCTCCATTGGCTGCAATGCATCTACCCAATGGATAGTAAAGCCTCTGCGCTCCATACCTCTGAACCACGTCATCTGCCTTTTGGCAAACTGATGGATTGCTATTTCCAGACCGCGATACATCTCATCGTATGAAGTCTTACCGATCACATATTCTGTAATAAACTTATATTCCAAACCATAATAGATGAGATTTTCGGCAGGAATACCACGATTTAGCAGTCCCTTGATTTCATCTACCATTCCCTCATCCAATCGCTGTTTCAGTCTCCGTGAAATATTCTCCCTTCTTGCGTCCCGGTCTATGCTGACACCGATAATCAGCGAATCAACCGCAGGGAGTTCACGTTCGGGCATCGGATGCTCCAGATTATAGCTTTCAATCTCTATCGCCCGGATAGCTCGCTGTGCTGTATCCACATCTGTGCGATTGTGCATATTAGAACAAGTTTTCGCCTTCAGCTCTTTCAGTATCAGCGTAAGTTCCTCTAAACTCTTATGAGACAATGACTCACGGAGTTCCGGGTTCTGCGGAACAGGTGAGAGATGATAACCTTTCAGCACCGACTCAATATAGAGTCCTGTACCTCCACATAATATCGGAAAAGCCCCTCTCGTCTGAATATCCTGATAGGCATCATAAAAATCCTGCTGATATTCAAAGAGATTATATTTCGTACCAGGCTCACAGATGTCAATAAGGTGATAAGGTATCTGCTTGCCATGGATGGTATAGTCAGCCAGATCCTTACCCGTACCTATATCCATGCCGCGATATACCTGCCGGCTGTCAGCACTAATGATTTCAGCGCCCTTGGCAGGGGTACCCGACAAATGGGCACCCAGGCTATTAATCCTGGCTGCAAGAGCGGCAGCAAGACTCGTCTTACCACTCGCCGTAGGTCCCAATATGGTCATCATCGAATATTTCATGCCGCAAAGTTAAATGAAATTATTGAGAAAACAAAATAAAATGAAAAGAAATTCTCACTTATAAAAACAAAAAGCCGTCCAGCATTGAAAAAATACTGGACGGCCATATACTTAATCGTTAAGAGGCAAAGAATTAACCGTTGTGCTTCTTCATGATCTTGATCAACTCAACAACCTTGTGTGAGTAACCAATCTCGTTGTCATACCAAGAAACAACCTTAACGAAGTTGTCTGTCAAATAAACACCTGCGTTAGCGTCGAAGATAGATGTCAAAGCGCAACCCAAGAAGTCAGAAGAAACAACAGCATCCTCTGTGTAACCGAGTACACCCTTCAACTCACCCTCAGAAGCAGCCTTCATAGCAGCGCAGATAGCCTCCTTAGAAGCAGGCTTCTTCAAGTTAACTGTCAAGTCAACAACAGATACGTCCAAAGTAGGAACACGCATAGAGATACCTGTCAACTTACCGTTCAACTCAGGGATAACCTTACCTACAGCCTTAGCAGCACCTGTAGAAGAAGGGATGATGTTGCCAGCAGCTGCACGGCCACCACGCCAGTCCTTCATAGATGGACCATCAACAGTCTTCTGTGTAGCAGTTGTTGAGTGAACAGTTGTCATCAAACCTGTCTCGATACCGAAGTTATCGTTCAATACCTTAGCGATAGGAGCCAAGCAGTTTGTTGTACAAGAAGCGTTAGAAACGATCTTCTGACCATTGTACTTGTCAGTGTTAACACCGCAAACGAACATATCAGCCTGGTTACCGTTAGCGTCAGCCTTAGAAGGAGCAGAAAGTACTACGTACTTAGCACCAGCCTTCAAGTGCTTCTCAGCCTTGTCATAAGCGAGGAAGAGACCTGTAGACTCAACTACGTACTCAGCACCAACCTCATCCCACTTCAAGTTCTCAGGATCACGCTCAGCAGTAACACGGATGTGGTTACCGTTAACGATCAACTCGCTCTTCTCAACGTCAGCCTCGATAGTACCGTCGAAATGACCGTGCATTGTATCATACTTCAACATGTAAGCCATGTAATCAACTGGGCACAAGTCATTGATAGCTACTACCTGTACTTCCTTTGCGTTCTCAGCCTCAACTGTAGAACGGAATACGAAACGACCGATACGGCCAAATCCGTTAATACCAATCTTAATCATTGTTCTTAATATTTAAATTAAAAGTTTAATAAAAATTACCTTTTTTAACTGCTTTCGAGCGTTCATCTGATGCTGAAACATTCAAAATTTTACGCCTTCGAGCATTTTCTTCTTTTCGAGCGCAAAGTTACTAATTTTTTTCTAACTTTGCAACCAGAATGAGTATTAAATAAGTTAAAAAAGAATAGTAGAGTTTTAATATTGGCATTATTTTCACTCATTACATGTCATACTGACAACTCCATATTGCAAAAAGCAAAGAAAAAACTCTGCATTCTATACCTTATTATATATATAAGAAAAGAGAAAAAGAAAAACAATCAAACTATAGTTTTAATTAAAAAGATAAAAGTATGAGTAAATTTTTGAATGAATTCAAGGAATTCGCCATGCGTGGCAATGTGCTCGACATGGCCGTCGGTGTTATCATCGGTGGTGCCTTTGGCAAAATCGTAAGCTCTGTTGTAGATGACGTCATCATGCCTCCTATAGGATGGCTGATTGGCGGCGTGAATTTCGCCGACCTCAAATTCACCCTCCCTACCGTCAATATAGGAGGTGAGGAACTGAAGGCGGCTACCATCAACTACGGTAACTTCCTCCAGACCTGTTTCGACTTCCTCATCGTTGCCTTCTGTATCTTCATGCTCATCAAGGTGGTGAACAAGATTTCCAAGAAGAAGGAAGAGGAAAAAACGGCAGAAGCTCCTAAGGCTCCGGTGCCAAGCAATGAAGAAAAACTCCTCATGGAAATACGTGATCTCCTGAAGAACCAGAAATAAGAATAAAAAAAAGTCGCCCCCTTTGAAGGCGACTTTTAATTCTGTTTATTCCCACTCAATTGTCGAAGGTGGTTTTGAAGAGATGTCATAACATACACGGTTTACACCCTTCACCTTATTAATAATCTCATTACTTACCTTAGCCATGAAATCATAAGGAAGATGTGCCCAGTCAGCAGTCATCGCATCTGTACTGGTTACAGCACGCAAGGCAACCGGGTGCTCGTATGTACGCTCATCACCCATCACACCTACTGAACGGACAGTAGAAAGCAATACGGTACCAGCCTGCCAGATCTGATCGTAGAGAGAAACCTCGATCTCGCCATTCTGCATGTCAGCAGGAACACCGGCAGCCAGGACGCGACGAGCTTCCTCACCACTCAACTTCACTTTATACTCACGCAAGCCACGGATATAGATATCGTCAGCATCCTGAAGGATACGTACCTTCTCAGGAGTGATATCGCCCAAGATACGGACAGCCAAACCAGGACCTGGGAATGGGTGACGAGTAATCAGGTGCTCTGGCATACCCATAGAGCGACCTACACGGCGAACCTCATCCTTGAACAGCCACTTCAAAGGCTCACACAACTGAAGGTTCATCTCCTTAGGAAGACCACCTACGTTGTGATGACTCTTGATCACCTTACCGGTGATATTCAAGCTCTCGATACGGTCAGGATAGATGGTACCCTGAGCCAACCACTTGGCACCAGTCTGCTTTTTAGCCTCAGCATTGAAAACCTCCACGAAGTCGCGGCCGATAATCTTACGCTTCTTCTCAGGATCGGTAACACCAGCCAGGTCAGCAAAGAACTTCTCTGATGCATCCACGCCGATTACGTTCAAGCCCAAGCACTTGTAATCTTCCATCACGTCACGGAACTCATTCTTGCGCAACATACCATGATCTACGAAGATACAGGTAAGGTTCTTACCGATAGCCTTGTTCAGGAGAACGGCAGCCACACTGGAGTCAACACCGCCAGAAAGACCGAGGATAACCTTATCGTCGCCCAACTGTTCCTTCAACTCAGCAACTGTTGTCTCAACAAAAGAGTCAGCACTCCAGTCCTGCTTACTTCCGCAGATATCAACCACGAAGTTCTTCAAGAGCTGTGTACCCTGCAAAGAGTGGAACACCTCTGGGTGGAACTGTACTGCCCATACAGGCTGTTTGGTAGAAGCATAAGCAGCATACTTCACATTAGCAGTAGAAGCGATGCACTTGTAATCATCAGGGATAGCAGTGATGGTATCACCATGGCTCATCCAAACCTGAGTGTTCTCGATGAATCCCTTGAACAAGGGATTCTCCTTATCGAAATGCTCCAAGTTGGCACGACCATACTCACGGCTGTCAGCAGCCTCCACCTTACCGCCCTGGGCGTAAGAGAGGAACTGAGCACCGTAACAGATGCCGAGTACAGGAATGCGACCGATAAACTGGCTCAGATCTACCTTGAAAGCTTCCGGATCATGAACGGAATAAGGGCTACCGCTCAAGATGACACCAATGACTGATGGGTCATCCTTTGGAAACTTGTTGTAAGGCATAATCTCGCAGAAGGTATCGAGTTCACGGACACGACGGCCGATGAGCTGTGTGGTCTGTGAACCGAAATCCAAAATAATAATCTTCTGTTGCATAATATCTAATTTTAATTTACAGTTTACAATTTATAGTTTATAGTAATCTTGCTATACGGCATAGCCGCTATTAACTATAAACTACTAACTAACGATTTCAGGAATGCTTCCGCCTCTTTCAGCGTCTCCTGCTTTCCCACATCCATCAGCTTGAGGTCGTTCTTTACATATCCCTCTATGCGCACCTTGTCGCAATGCTTCAGATAGAAGTCCATGATAGGGAACTTGTCCGGTTCCTCCTCCATCAATGGAAAGAGCGATGGAGCAACCATGTGGATGCCCGAGAAAGCATACATCTTATAATCTTTGGGATTGAGATCAGGATAAGGACTCTTCACCTCGCCCGTTTCTATATTCGTCCATCCCACCAGTCGCATACTGTCATCAAAGAGCAAATAGCGCTTGGTCTTGCGTTCGCTCACCATCAGGCGGGCAGCAATCATATCCCTACTCTCCATCTGGTAGAATTTCTTCAGATCTACATTACTCAGAATATCCACGTTGTGGATAAGAATAGGCTCTGACTGGTTGAAGAGCGGCCATGCCTTCCGGATACCTCCACCCGTTTCGAGCAGCTTTTCACTCTCATCACTGATACGGATGTCCATACCGAAGTTGTCATGTGCTCTGAGATAATCGATAATTTGTTGGGAGAAATGATGCACGTTCACTACAATGCGAGTGAAACCGGCATCCTTCAACTGAAAGATGACACGTTTGAGCAAAGGTTCTCCCCCGACACTTACCAGAGCCTTCGGAATGCGGTCGGTAAGTGGCTTAAGGCGAGTGCCCAAACCTGCTGCGAATATCATTGCTTGCATCATTGCTAAATAGCTATTTTAAAATGTGCGTGCAAATTTACTAACTTTTTGCGAGATAGCCAAATTTGCACGCTATTTTCTATTGTTTTGCCGGCAAAACCTGTTCAATATGCTGTTCACGATGACAAATCTGCACTTCTACACCAAACTTCCTGTGAATATGTTCGGCAAGATGCTGCGCAGAATATACACTGCGATGCTGACCGCCTGTACATCCGAAACAGAACATCAGAGAGGTGAAACCACGCTGCATGTAGCGGTTTACATGATGGTCGGCAAGTGCATAAACATGATCCAGGAACTTCAATATCTCACCATCATCCTCCAGGAATCGGATAACAGGCTCATCCAGACCCGTCAACTTCTTATAAGGCTCGTATCTGCCAGGGTTATGGGTACTTCTGCAGTCGAAGACATAACCTCCACCATTGCCCGACGGGTCCTCTGGAATGCCCTTACGGAAGGAAAAACTATACACTCTTACCACCAGCGGTCCCTTACCATCATATTTAGAATAGGTGGCAGGTCCGTCCTGCGGATGCGCACGATAGATATTATTGTCGGTAGTCTTATAGCCGTCTGCACGACTCAGCGCCATACTCTCTATCACCTTGAACTGTGGCAATTCGGTCAGCCTTCTCAACATATCCATCATATAAGGATAAGGGAAGACCTTGTCACCCATCTTCAGAAGATCTCGCAGATTCTGGATAGCTGGCGGAATACTATTGATGAAATGCTTCTTGCGTTCGAAATAGCCACGGAATCCGTAGGCGCCCAAAACCTGTAAGGTACGGAAGAGCACAAAAAGACTCAACCGGTTTACAAAATGGCGCACCGATGGTACCTCGGTATAATGCTTCAATGACTGGTAGTATTCCCAAACCAGTTCTCTGCGCAGTTTGAACGGATACTTAGCAGATGCCTGCCAGAGGAATGAGGCGAGGTCATAATAGAACGGTCCTTTTCTACCGCCCTGAAAATCAATAAAGTATGGATTCCCCTTATCATCCAGCATGATGTTGCGCGCCTGAAAATCGCGATAAAGGAAACAATCCATCGGTTCTGATGTCAGATCCTTGGCAAAAAGCCGGAAGTTGGCTTCGAGCTTTAGTTCGTGAAAATCCAAATCGGTAGGCTTCAGAAAACAATACTTGAAGTAGTTGAGGTCGAAAAGCACACTGTCTACATCGAATTCTGGCTGCGGATAGCAGTTCTGCCAATCCAATCCTCTTGCACCGCGAATCTGGATATTCGGAAGTTCACGAATGGTTTTCTTAAGGAGTTCCTTCTCTTTCTGATTGTAACGTCCGCCCGCATCTCGTCCGCCCTTGATGGCATCGAAAAGCGAAGTACCACCAAGGTCTGTCTGAAGATAGCAGAGTTCATCATCGCTCACCGCCAGAATCTGGGGAACAGGCAACTGTCTGAGCTGGAAATGCTGAGCCAGATATACAAAGGCATGATCCTCATCACGACTGGTTCCTATCACACCAATTACCGTATCACCATCATGCCCAATGATACGGAAATACTGCCGGTTACTCCCCTGCCCTGCCAATTTTATGACATCAGCCGGTTCTTCACCCGCCCATTTCTTATATAGATCAATCAGCTTTTCCATCATTATTCAGTTTACGTCGTTTCCGATCATCATCAATCTTCTGTGCGAAGTTATCTCCGATAAAGAGAAGCAATAAGATCCCCAGCGTAGTAAGGAACGAGTTTGTAGTAGTCATTCCCAACTCTGCCTTTGTAATATAAATGAGTCCTCCGATAACAATCAGAAAGACCACTGCTTTTTTCCAATCAATATTGTTCATGCTATGAATTTTCTATTATGCTGCAAAATTACACAATTAAATTGAGAAAACAAAATAAAAACAAAAAAAAATCGGATGTCTCACGACAACCGATTTCCAAAAACAAACTACTTAAAAACTAATCTACTAAAACAAATCAAAAAAATATCTTTGCCATCCCTTCGGATGATACTTTCTTTTATTTACGATGCAAAGTTACAAAAAAAGATTATTCGAACCAAATAATTTTGCTATTTTTTGCATCTTTATGACTAAAAAAACAAAAAAATAGGGATAATTCTCTGAGAATCACCCCTATTTGATATTTTCGCTTTGCAAACTCGCAGTCTTACGATGTGCTTTATTTGCGCAAATTGTTCATCTAATTACATCATGCCACCCATACCTGGTGCTGCAGCTGGTGCAACTGGTGCAGGCTCTGGTTTGTCAACCAACACACACTCTGTTGTCAGGAACAAGCCTGCGATAGAAGCAGCATTCTCCAAAGCTACACGCTCTACCTTGGCAGGATCTACGATACCAGCCTGACGCATATCTTCGTAAACGTCCTTGCGGGCATTGTAACCGAAGTCACCCTCGCCCTCGCGTACCTTATTTACAACTACAGAACCCTCACCACCGGCATTGGCAACAATCTGACGGAGAGGCTCCTCAATAGCACGCTCTACGATACGGATACCTGTTGTCTCGTCAGCGTTATCACCCTTCATATCCTTCAATGCTTCGAGAGCACGGATATAAGTAGTTCCACCACCAGCAACGATACCTTCCTCGATAGCGGCACGGGTAGCGCAGAGTGCATCATCAACACGATCCTTCTTCTCCTTCATCTCAACCTCAGAGTTGGCACCTACATAAAGGACAGCTACACCACCGGCGAGCTTAGCCAGACGCTCCTGAAGTTTCTCCTTATCATATGAAGACTTGGTATTCTCAATTTCGTTCTTGATCTGAGCTACGCGATCCTGGATATTAGCCTTCTCGCCATGACCATTAACGATAGTTGTATTGTCCTTGTTGACGGTAACCTTGTCTGCTGAACCCAGCATATCCAAAGTTGCCTGCTCCAACTTCAAGCCCTTCTCCTCAGAGATAACAACACCGCCTGTCAATACTGCGATATCCTCCAACATGGCCTTGCGACGGTCACCGAAGCCTGGAGCCTTCACAGCGCAAATTTTCAAACCGCCACGCAAACGGTTAACTACCAAAGTAGTCAAAGCCTCAGAATCAACATCCTCAGCGATAACCAACAAAGGACGACCACTCTCAGCAGCAGGCTGGAGAATTGGCAAGAACTCCTTCAAGTTAGAAATCTTCTTATCATAAAGAAGGATGTATGGGTTATCCATTACACACTCCATCTTGTCTGCATCAGTCATGAAGTAACCGCTCAAATAACCACGGTCAAACTGCATACCCTCAACAACACCGATGTTGGTATCACGGCTCTTACTCTCCTCGATAGTGATGACACCATCCTTAGAAACCTTGCGCATTGCGTCAGCCAAGAGCTTACCAATCTCAGCATCATTGTTGGCAGAAACAGTAGCCACCTGCTCAATCTTATCGTAGTTGTCGTCTACCTGTTCAGCATGTTCCTTGATGAAGGCAACAACAGCAGCTACAGCCTTGTCGATACCACGCTTCAAGTCCATTGGGTTTGCACCTGCAGTAACGTTCTTCAAGCCCTCTGTTACGATAGCCTGAGTCAGGATAGTAGCAGTTGTTGTACCATCACCGGCATCATCACCAGTCTTACTAGCAACGCTCTTAACAAGCTGAGCACCAGTATTTTCGAATTTATTCTCTAACTCTACTTCCTTAGCCACGGTAACACCATCCTTAGTAATCTGAGGAGCACCAAACTTCTTTTCGATTACCACGTTGCGGCCCTTAGGACCGAGAGTTACCTTTACTGCATTTGCCAACTGATCAACACCCTTCTTCAAGAGGTCGCGGGCATCCATATTATATTTAATATCTTTAGCCATAATATATTCTTTCTAATAATGTTTAAATAAATATCAGCAAAAAGTTTTTACCTTTTTACTTTTTTACCTTTAAGAATTACTCTTCTACTACAGCGAGTACATCGCTCTGACGCATCATGATATATTTAGTACCATCGAATTCGAGTTCTGTACCAGCATACTTACCATAGAGTACGGTATCACCTTCTTTGAGAATCATCTCTTCGTCTTTCGTACCCTTACCTGTAGCAACGACCTTACCACGCTGTGGTTTCTCTTTTGCTGTATCAGGGATAATAATTCCACCTACTTTTTCTTCAGCTGGTGCAGGAAGTACCAGCACTCTGTCTGCTAATGGTTTAATGTTCATGATTCTATAATATTTTAATTGTTATACATTTATTTTGCCAACAGGTATTGCTACCCGTCACCCCGCCAGTATACGAAAAACGTGCCAAAGCATCCATACTGACACTTTGACACGTTTAAATACTGACATTATATCACAAAAGCTTGTGTTTTATTTCATTTTCCATTGATAATCGAATCTTTCAATATCCTCCTCAACCAGTGGATTACCATTCTGAACTTCGATGAAAGTCAGCTGTGTAATCGCCTTGATGGCATGATAATGCTCCAGAGGAATCACCACGGTATCACCAGCCTTCACATGTTTCTCCTCACCATCAAGTACAAAGATGCCATCACCTTCTACGAATGTCCACACCTCTGAACGATGGTGATGAAGCTGATAACTGATATTTTTACCTGGCTTCAAGGTAATACTCTTGGTGAGCGAATGATTGCCGTCAGCATACTCAGAATCGTCAATCACCCGATAAGTACCCCACCTTCTTTCCTCATACATCGGACGCGGAGTAAGATGTTCTACCGCCTTCTTGATGTCCTCGGAATATTTCTTTGCACAGACGAAGATGCCATCAGGACTCGCTGCAACAACAGCATCCTTCAAGCCATCCACATACAGAGGCAACTGGAGTTCGTTGATGACATGCGTATTCTCGCAATGACTTCCCATCACCGCATTACCGATGCTGGCATGGTGCAGCTCATCAGTGAGTGTATTCCAGGTACCCAGGTCCTTCCATTCACCATTAAACGGTACTACCGCTACCGATTCAGCCTTCTCCGCCACCTCGTAGTCGAAAGAGATTTTTGGAAATTCGCTATATCTTGCACGAGTATCTTCAAAGTTCTCACTCTGCATATACTTACGTACAATCTGCATCATATAGCCCAAACGGAAAGCGAAGACACCACCATTCCAGTAAGCACCCTCCTCCAGGAGTTTCTCTGCTGTAGGCACATCTGGTTTCTCGGTAAATCTCTTCACTATCTGATACTTCTCTCCTTCAGCAAAAGGAACCACATAACCATATTTTGCACTTGGATAAGTAGGTTTGATACCCATCAGCACGAGGTCGGCGACGTTTTTCTCCACACATTCCACCATACGGGCTATGGTATGGAAATATTCCAACTCGGTATAAGGATCACAAGGCATAATAACCACAACCTCGTCATCCTCACATTTCTTCTTCAGTTTCAGATAACTTGCAGCTAAAGCGATAGCAGGGAAAGTATCACGCCTCTCCGGTTCGGTAACCACAGAAACCCGCTCTCCCAGCTGGTTCTGGATGATATCCAGCTGACTGGCGTTTGTAGCAAGCGTAATATCGTTGGTCAGATTTGCTTCCTGAGCTTGACGTACCACGCGCTGAACCATACTTTCCATCTCCCCGTTCTCCTTTTCGAGCAATGGCAAGAACTGTTTGCTTCTAGCATTATTGCTAAGTGGCCATAGCCTTTTACCCGAGCCACCCGATAATAAAATTAATTGCATATTATTACTATTTAAATCGTTTATTGTTCATACTTAAGATTTCACAAATTAACAATGAGAGACAGCATCACATCAGGAGTTTACCCCCAGTACCAACAGGTCTCAAAGAAGAATCATCCGTGATAATCCGGCTGCAAAAGTACGTTTTTCTTTTGAGACCACCAAGCAATTTCTAAAAAAACTACCTATTCATATAAAAATATCTAAATATGCGCAAGAAAGTAAAAAGGAAGAAAAAACATCATTTAAACAGACAAAAAACAAGAAAAGCTGGTTCAAGTTGGTTCAAGTTGGTTTATTTCGATATTTTTTTGCTGATTTATTTCCGATTTTCAACAATTATTATTACCTTTGCGACCAAATATCAGTTTAAGCATACCTCAAATAACTTAAAAAGATATACCTCAAATCCGCAACCTATAGGGTTTAGTGGGATTTTGCTTGCAAAGCGACA
>ENA-OPVU01000224-OPVU01000224.1-human-gut-metagenome-genome-assembly--contig:-NODE-224-length-41726-cov-5.013223_pt1 | contig 41726 bp, 50 predicted proteins | sample MGYA00241497_ERZ501986 | MGnify/ENA primary metagenome ERZ501986 (study PRJEB25962, sample SAMEA2042995) | human gut metagenome | biome: human gut; feature: human-associated habitat; material: faeces...
CTGACTGTTGAACAGTTCAAAGCAACAATGAATGTTTCACACATTGATGTGAAGCAGAATCCCAAGACCAACAAGCTCTTCTTCACTTATGGTGCCAAGACTGGTGCTGTGGCAGTGAAGGGCATTCCTCAGCATCCTATGTTGAGCAATGTCACTGGCTCTGATGGTCAGTCATTCTGGCTTCTGCATGAGGAAGGTCAGGGTGGTGCACCTGTGCTGGCATCCTTCTAAGGGAAGGGTGCTATGCACCCTTTTCATTCCTCTGAGCATTAATAGTATTAAACCTCTGAGCATTAATAGGTTTGTGCTACAAAAGTTCAGTGTGGAATGAGAATGTTCAGTAGATTATATTACTGCACAAGAGTAATTAGGGGATAGAGTGTGGAATGCACTTTATCCTCTTTTTATTTCTTTGAGCATTAATAGTCTTGAGCATTAATAGATTGTATGTAATGTTGTGATTCATAATTAATTAAGTCTGTGAACTGAATGAAACTGGTCCACCTTATAAATTGAACTTATGCAGTGCTGTAGTCAGGTGAAGGTAGTGATGCAAAACCCCTCACTACTTTGCCAATTTGAATCATCAACAAATCACCATCAATCTGTAATGTATAGCTAAGTTTACTGAGTGCAACACAAAATCAAACTATTGATAACCTGATTAAATATCACCCCAATGCACAATATTGCCCAGTTTATTTGTGAATAATAGTAGCAAAAGACACCAAACACAGGGCTGAATGTGTGAGAGAACAAACTAATAATCCTATAATCACTGATTAGTCATACATTATTTCTTATTTAGACTACTGAGGAGCATGACTTAATGAAAGTTAGCTGGGAAGTAAAGATACATACACCTCCAAGGACTGTGTGAGATTAAAAGGGTGATTTCATCACTCAGAATACATCAATAGCTTAGTGAGTGGAAAGGAATAGACTCAACTTAGAACCCAGAAACAAGTAATGAGTAAGATTGTGAACTGTGTATCCAATATTGTGTAGTAAAATAAAATATGATGTAGTAAAGTGGCACAGGTTTATGTTCAGTGCATTAAATAGGTAATGGAGACTAAAGAGACATACATTATATAATAATATTGTCTTGGATAAAGTCTGACCTTCTATCTTTACAGGATTAATCAAGAGAACTACAAAGCACATTAGTTTAATGGAAAACATTATTGAGGTATAGTACTTAATAATATGATGGTTCAAATCCATCATGTGCTTCAATTAACAAACAACAATCAATCAATCAAACTTTCAAACAAATGTCCAAGAAACATACATTTCACCGAGAGAATTGCAACACTTGCATAAGAATGTCCATAGTGGATATACTCGGCAGAACAATTGTTCTATCAGGTACTCATGCCTTTGAATGGCAGATAACTATAGTTGGTGAAAACAGTTTAACTGTCATCAAGTTTGCCAACAGAGTGAAAGCAACAAAGGAGTTCAACAAATACAGGAGGAAGAGATGATAGGTACAGAAGATATTATAACAATCATACTAATCATTGCTTTCTTTGTATATTTGGCATCAAAAGACAAGAAGAGTAAATGAGAAGAACAGTGATTTACACACTACTCATCACATTAGTGGTGAGTAGCTGTGGTCCAATAGAGCCTACTGAGTCAGAACCAAAGACCAGTGTCAGGACTCAGGTTATGTATTCACAAAAAGCAAAAACAGAACAATCATGGAAGAAGAGATACAAGAAATCTTAGAACTTGAAGGGAATATACAGACAGATGAGTCTGCTGCATTCTCTACAGAGCCAGTCTATGCACCACAATATACATGTCCTAATTGTGGAGAGCTGTTTGATGGACATGAATGTGAAAATTGTCATTATACAGAAAACAGATAAAAATGAAAACAACCATTGAAGTGGTGGGTATGATAATTACCTTGCCTTTCCTTGCTTTAGAAGCAATGATAAAAGGAGTAATGTATATTCTTTACTTCCCTCTTATATTGTGTATTGCCATCATCTATCCTTTCATCAAAAGGGTAGACCTCAGTTGGACTGGGAAATGGTGGAAATATGCCAACAAATGGAAGAAGGGTTTTTACTCTGGTTACATTTACAGACTGTGGAAAGTAGAAGATTAACAACCATGTGGGAGTAGGAAACTGCTCCCACTTAACAAACAAATAATCATGGTACGGACAATTTATGTAGTATTTGTAGAAGACAAAGTGTCAAACACTTCTCACTTGAAGGAATACATGTTCCTGTGTCCTTTTGACTATGTTAGGGTTGGAGATATTATCAAAGACCCAAGATATGTACCTTATATGCAGGTAACAAGGATTACTCCTTGTTGTGCAAGAGTACAGGAAGGCTTTACTCTGAAGGATATTCAGATTGAGAGTTTGAACAAGAGAAAGGTAGTGACAACTCAAGGCAGTGATTTTGACATTGACAAGCAGAGAAACAATATGGAAGCAAGAAACATCAGTATCACTCTTGAACAGGCAATGGAGTGGTACAACAGTGGAAATGCCACACTGAGAACATTGGCATTGAATGCTTGTACAAAGGATGAGTTGGAACTCAACTATGGCTTGATTGAATCTGAAGTAGACCAAGCTTGTGGGTGTTTCAATACTCCTATGTGTGAGCAGAAGAAGTTCCAGGTATATGCAAAGCTGGCTATCATTGTCAAGCATTATAACAAGAACTGGAAGAAAACTACCTGCAACACAGGATATTTCCTTGGTAATTACAACAGTGGGAATGGTCCTGTAGTTGAGTGCTGCAAGGGTGTTGGTGTATATCAGCACAATACAGTACAGTATGCAGGAGTTGTGTACTTCAAGAACCAAGAAGATGCTATCAAAGCAGTCAAGATTCTTGGTGATGAAGTCAAAGAACTGTTCAAATAGGTCTTGGTTCGGGCAATAAGCCAATGGCAAGCTCATCTGTGAAGACCAGCTTGCTTTTTTTTTTATGCTGCCATAGCTTAATGGATAAAGCAACTGCCTTCTAAGCAGTCGAGTCTGAGTTCAAGTCTCAGTGGCAGTACTATTTAGAGAATAAGTAAATTATTTAGCTTAATTAATTCTTAAAACAATGGGAGAAATTGCAGAAATGATGCTTGATGGCACACTGGATGCCATCACAGGAGAGTACATTGGTGAGCCTTGTGGTTATCCTCGAACTTATGTAAAGGACAGTGGCTATGCCTATGTGAGAAAGAGTAAGAGAGCAAGGCAAAGCAATAAGCCTAAAGTGAAGAAAATGAGAAACAAATATTAAGTTGAACAGTCCTTTGGACAAAAAAAAAAAGTTATGTATTTCGAGTTTATGATTATTGGTCTCATTGGAGGCTTGCTGGGCATTTTCTACAGAAATTGTCTCAAAGTAGAGGACATGATTTTCAGTCCTCTGTACAAGAAGGTATTAAAACCTTGGGCATTGAGCAATAATAGATTCTTATCTTTTATTGCTTATCCTCTTGGGTACTGTATTTATTGCAGCACTACTTGGATTACATTCTTCCTTTGCTTACTCTTCCTGACATCATGGGAAGTGTTACTTAAATGGCAGGATATAGTAATAGGAGTGATTGCAGCAAGTGGAGTACAGCATCTTGTAGTGTGTGCAGCTTGCAGATGGTTAATAAATAACCACCCAGACTTAGACAATAGTCATAATTAACAGGTAAGAAAAAAAAAAGTTCTCAATTTCCTTGTGTAATTGGGAACTTTTACTTACCTTTGCAGTGTCAAACAATTAAAAAGACAAAGAAATGAGTAAAGTAAATCCGTCATTGAAGAAAACCTCAAAGTTTGAGGAAGAAAGATTGGCTGGTGGTTCAGGTGCATTAGCAGCTAAACAGAGTAATGTTGCATTGTTAAGGAGAGCAGTATTGGCTAATCTCCTTTGGGAAGATGTAGCATACATGGATGGAATGAAGGTTGCTGAAGAAATTCAGAGATTGATTCCTTTGTGTCCTGCTGAAGATGTATATCACATTGCTCTTGAAGCAAGAACAATGCAGAAGTTGAGACATACTCCTTTGTTCCTTGCAGTAGAAATGTGCAAGTATCCTAAGCATAAGAAGTTTGTGCAAGAATTGCTGCCTCAGATTATCACAAGAGCAGATATGCTTGCTGACTTCTTGGCTATTTATTGGAAGGATGGTAAGAAACCTATTGCTAATCAAGCAAAGAAAGGTTTGGCAAAGGCATTCCATAATTTCAATGAATACAAGTTTGCTAAATATGATAGAGATGCAGCTATTAAGCTGAGAGATGTCATGTTCTTATGCAGACCTAAGCCTGAGAATCAGTATGAACAGACTTTGTTCAAGAAGGTAGCAGATAGAACCCTTGCAACTCCTGAAACATGGGAAGTACTGTTATCTACTGGAAAGGATAAGAAAGAGTCTTGGACTAAACTTATTACTGAAGGTAAGATTGGAGGACTGGCTATGTTGAGAAATATAGCCAACATGAGAAGAGCAAGTGTGGACAAGAAGGTGATTAATGAAGGTCTTGAGAAGTTGAAATCTTCAATGCTCATGCCTTTGGACTTCTTGAAAGCAAACAGGATGAATCCTGAGTTCAGCAGACAGATAGAGGATGCTATGATAAATAGCTATGCTAATTTGCCTAAGCTGAAAGGCAAGACTCTTTTCATTGTGGATGTGTCAGGCTCCATGCAAGTTTCAATGTCTGCAAAATCTGATTTCAGCAGATATGATGCAGCATGTGCTATGGCTATGTTAGCAGCCAATCAGTGTGAGGACTATGAAATAGTCTGCACTGCTGGTAATGACTACTCTCATACAGGAGCACATGAGCACATTCCTTATCCTCAGAAAGGTTTTGGAATCTTTGAACAAATCCATAGCACTAATAGGAGAATTGGAGGTGGAGGTATATTCACCAGACAATGCCTTGAATGGTGTAATGACAAGTTCAAGGGTCAGAAGTTTGATAGAATCATTGTATTCTCAGACTCTCAAGACTGTGACTTGCCTGCAAGGAGAGTTCCTAAACCTTTTGGTACTTACAACTACATTTGTGATGTGTCAGCACACACAAAAGGTGTAAACTATAAGGGAGTGTGGACTGCTGAGATAAGTGGCTTCTCGGAGCATTTCATCACATTCATTGCAGCAATGGAAGGTATTCAGAATACCTTTGAAGAATAAATAAAGAGTACTGTGTAGTGTTTTGTCAGACTTACTTCATTAACTAAGTGGTATAGTGCAAAACTTTTAATTTTGATGTCACAGGTTCGAGTCCTGTATGAAATTGGGGAAACCCAAGTCTGACATCTGTTCTCACAGTACTCTTTTCAATATGGAGGAGTTAGCTCAGTTGGTTAGAGCACTTAAATGTTACTCTGTCAAATGTTCCATAGTAATATTGGTGGTAGATAGAGTTACTTTGGTATGTGGAACCAGTGGTCATAGGTTCGAGTCCTATACTCCTCCCTAAATGCAGTATAGTGTATATTAGACTTACATCAATTTGAATTTGATAACAATCGTGAATGAGGTACTCACAAATGTCTAATAGTCTAATAGCTTTTCTTACTGCATTTCACAATATGGGGATGTAGCTAAATAAATTCATACTCTTATGCCTTTTCTCTGGTAAAGCAGTAGTGTTTATAAGAGTTACTTCGGTTATAGCATTTGTTTTGTAAACAAAAGTATATTGGTTCGAGTCCAATCATCCCCGCAAAATAGAGGTTGGTGTATGTAGTGGTTACTTCAATATTATACATGACTATATTTTGAATTTAACCCCCACAGATGTAACAGACTGATTCTGTGGTTTCAATACATACAAAAACAACATACCATTACAGGATGTTCCACCTCTTTAGGGCTACAGTAGAAATATTGTAGCCCTTTCTATTTGAGTATGTTACCAAACATATATTGATTATTAACTTTCTAAAAAAAAAGATGGAGAATCAAGAAAAGACTACTCTTGACAGAGTATTGAAAGAACAGCACTTTAAGAATGCTGAAGAAGCCATTAAAGGTGGCAAAGAGAATGGTAATTTAACCAATGTTGAACTTGTTGAAAACTTGGTGGAAAGCTACAAAGGCAAGACTGTTCAAGCACCTATTGAAGTGATTATAATAAGTGCTATCTTCCTTGATGCAGGGGAGATTATGGGAACTATTGAAGCCTTGAAGCATATTCTCAACAACAAAATGATAGAGGAGCTGAAGGCTAAAGCTGAAAAAGGTGAGGCAACAATAGAAGATGCAATGACAGCACTGATGCTTGCTGCTATCATGGACAAGAAAAACACCAAACAAAAGGATGAATAATACAACTAAAATCTCCCTGACCATTGAATTGGAGGGGAGTACTCTTGTACGCAAGAGTGAGCCTGAGATTATTAAATACTCAGTAACCAAGAGAGACCTTGAGCCTAACAAGAAGTGGAGAGGCAAAGATGGTCTGGAAGTAGTGAGAAAGGGTACTTTCAAGCATTATCCTCTCATTGCAAAGCCAGCCAGTCAGCACATCAACATGAGTGTAGAGGCATATGAATATATGACCTCAAATGAATGTCCCTTCCAGGCTAAGCCTAAGGTATGGGCAATCATGAGTGAAACCCAAAGGCTCGAAGCACATTTGCAGAGAACCTGTGAGCATGTAGGAGGTAAGTCTTTCACTTATAAAGTGTCAGGAGATTAATTATCTCAGTGCAAAGAGAAAGGAGTATGCTGAATAAGCCTGCTCCTTTCTTTTTTTAGTGTAAACTGATTAAATAATAAGGTTATTATGACTAAAAAAAAAAGTATAACATAGTCTTAATGCCAAGATAAAAAGTGAAGATATGGCAGAGTTTGTATATTTCAGAAATGCTTGCAGCATGTATTATCCTGTAGGGCAATACTTCTCCTCTGATAACTTTGATTATATAAGAGAAGCTGCATCTTCCATTAATAAAGTATTCCCAACAGGTAAACTTATCTTGGTAGTAAGAGGACACTCAGGCTCCATACTTGCAGGTGGTATAGCATATATACTGAAAAGAAAAGACAGGGATGTATTAATATCTGTGTCAAGAAAAGCAGAATCTACTCATGGTGATAATCTTGAGGGTATATATCCCTCATGTATTTCAGATAATACACATATAATAGTTGTTGATGACTTTGTTCAAACAGGTGAAACTATTGAGGCTATACTCAAAGATTTGACTGAGGAAGGAGGAAAGAGAGGAACTGACAGATATTGGGAGGCAAACAGGAGGATTGCTTCTCATTTTGAGTATATATTGTGTAATAGACCAGATGAGGAATGAAAGTATTAGTAGTACTACTCCTATTCTACTTAGTATGGGCATATATCAGGTATGACCCTAAGTTGGATTGGATAGAGAAAGAAGGTGAGACCTTACACATTATATTGTGGTATAATAAACACTATTGGAGTGGTGAGGTAGATAGGAAATACATAATTCTATTTTAGTATGAGTATTGAATTTAAGATGAGCAGGGGTGATAATGGGAGAAAGTCAAGACTGTATAAGAGGACTAAGAGAGCTTCTCTTAACAGAATTGATGCTCCTCATTTACCTATGAGAGTACATTCTGGCAAAGGTGGCTACTGGGGTCAGACAAGTCTTTATTCTGCATACTCCTCATACAAGAAAATCAGCAAGTTTCTTATGGAGAGAGTGGGCAAACCTGTAGACATTGTGTTCTCAGAGTTTTTAAGTGAGATGAAGAAATTCAGACAGAAAGAAGACTTGAAAGAGTTGTTCTATTCTCACATAGATTATGAGAGAAACAAGATGAGGTTTGGCAGGGGAGAAGGCTTTTATGTATCCAATGGTATCCTGAATTACAGAAATGATTGCAGGAAGAATCAGAAAACACCCAAGAAGTTTATTGAGTACAATTTGAGTCATTTTGACAAAAAGTTGCTTAACCTCAAGAGTGAATCAGCAGGTCCTGTAGCCATTGGTAAATTTTGGGTGTGCATAAATGGGCAATATATGTTCTTGCCTGTATATGTAGTAGGTGAAGAGAAGTGGGACAGAAGTAGGGGTAAGACAAATCCTATGAAGTTCCTATATAGGGTTTGCAAGAAGTCTGAATTGCTCTATCTCAAGGACTTTACAAAAGTCACAGTCTGTGGATTAGGAGGTCATTATAGCATAGCTAACAATGATACACCCAGATATTATACAGACTATAACTACTATAACTACTATCCCTACATAGTCAGAGTTTCTGATATTGAAAATTACAAGAAAGAAAAGTTCCCAAAGGAAAAGGTGGTATGAAAACAAGTACAGTTGCAAAAGTAGCATTATGGTTTATACTGTTTCTTGCCTTGCTTGGTGCAGGATTTGAAATGGTATCAAAACCAAGCACAATAGAGAATGTGATTGGGTTCTTTGTTGTGGTGGCTATAATAGTTATCTCAATCAAAACAAAATGTCTAACAACTATTAAACTCAACAAGAAATGACTGAAGAAAAAGTAAAACAAGGTGAAGAATTGCTCAAGAGACTAAGTAGGCTCAAAGACCAAAGAGACAGGTGGGAAAGGGGAGTATGTTTCTTTAGACTTGAGCTTGCTGATGTCAAAGAGTATAATGGGAGACAAAATACTTTCAGTATAGATGATTCCTTTATCAACTTTGATGAGGTTAAGTTACTTGCCATAGCCAAGATTGATAAGAGAATTTCAGAAGTTCAAGAAGAGTTTGATAGGTTGTAGAAAGAAACCAAATGTTTAACAATAAATTAAAAGAAAACATGAAAAGTAAGTTTATTAAAGGGCTTTTGTTCACCTTTATGGTGATGACAAGTGTGATGTTCACCTCTTGTGGTTATGAGAGGGTGGATGCTGGTTATGAAGGCATCAAAGTGAACCTTTATGGTGATGACAAGGGAGTGGATGACATTACTCTTGTCACTGGTGCAGTATGGTATAATCCTATTACTACTGCTGTGTATGAGTATCCTACATTTGTACAGACTGTGGACTATGCTCCATTCAGCATCAATGCCAAAGATGGTAGCTCATTTACAGTAGACCCTACTATCTCCTTGAAGATTGTGGATGGCAAATCTGCTGAGGTATTCAAGAAGTATAGGAAGAAGGATATTACTGAGGTTATCAATACAACTCTGTACAATTATGTAAGGAATGCTTTCAGAATCCAGTTGAATAATTATACTACTGATGAACTGGTAAGCAAGAGAGAAGAGTTTGAGAAAGCCATTGAGGAAAGACTGTCTAAGGAGTTGCTTGCTGAGAATTTTCAATTAGAGCAAATGACTTCAGGTCTGCAATATCCTCAGACTCTTGTAAATGCTATTGATGCAAAGAATGCAGCAGTTCAAGAGGCTCAGAAAGCACAGAATGAGGTATTGAAGATTAAGGCAGAAGCTGAGAAGAAGATTGCAGCAGCAGATGGTGAAGCACAGGCTTTGAAAATCAAGGGTGATGCAGAAGCAGAGTATAATAGAAAGATTTCTGCATCCTTATCTCCTTTGATTGTACAGCAAATGATGCTTGACAAGTGGGATGGTAAATTGCCTGTATATGGCACAGTGCCTACATTATTCAAAGATATAGCAGGTAAATAGTATGTGGTGGATTATTATAGCTATCATATTTATTCTCATTACTATCTGTGTACTCAAAGATACTCATGTCAAAGTATATGATAGTGACTACTATGCTAAATTACAAGAGGAGTATGACCTCAAGTTACCTGTATGGGCATTACTGCTCACAGTACTTGTGTATCTTATCCCTATTGTAAACATTATAGCATTTGTAGCTTTCCTTGTTTTCTACATTGTACATGCAGTATGGGACCCCAGAGAATGTGATGGTGAGACTCATGTGTTCTCATTAAATGGGAATAACTGGGTAACTAAAAGCCTGTTGGCAATAAAAGAAATATTAAACAAGAAGATATGAAACAAAGAGTATTCAATGTACTCATTTCTCTTGCAGTATTAGGTCTGGGGGCTATAGTGCTCTCAGACCACTACAAGGGAGATGACCCTCCTCAATGTGAGGTGGTGGATGTCAAATTAGTGCAACCAGAGTTTCTGTTATCAGGAAATCCTGAGGAAGACTTAATTGCTGCGATGGACTATTATGGGGTAAAACATCCTGAAATAGTCTATGCACAAGCAATTCTTGAGACAGGACATTTTAGGTCAAAGGTGTATAGAGAGTGTAATAACTTATTTGGTTTGTATAACAGCAGAACCAAGAGCTACTATAAATTTGACCACTGGTCAGAGAGTGTGGTTGCCTATCTTGACTTCATACAGGATAGGTATAAACCTCCGAATGACTATTACAAGTTTTTATCAGATATAGGGTATGCAGAAGACCCTGAGTACATTAACAAGTTGAAAAGAATAGTAAATCAATATGACAAGAGAAGAGCTTCAGATTCAGTCACTGTCACTAATAAAGCGAAGTAGCAGAGTAGCACTTCAATGGTGTACTGGATTAGGAAAGAGTAGGGCAGCTATTGAAATGGCTAATTACTTGATAGTTAAGAAAATGAAGGAATGTGGAGAGATGTTTCATATACTACTGGTAGTAGCAGAAACTGCACATAAGGCTAATTGGAAAGCAGAGTTTGAGAAATGGAATTTAAGGACCAGCTATGTAGTTACAGAGTGCTATGCTTCATTGAACAAATACAGATTCACTTCATGGGATTTAGTCATATTTGATGAGGCACATCATCTTGGTACTGATTTGAAGATGGACATTCTCTTTGAATTGCAGGTAAAGAATGCGATTCTACTATCAGCTACTCTTCCTGACCAGACAATGCAGGCTGTATCTGGAAGATTTGGGGAATTTGAGACCTCAAAGGTTTCTCTCAAACAAGCTATTGAATGGGGAATACTGCCTAAGCCTAAAGTATATCTTATCCCATTGACTCTTGATAGCATATATCCTAACTGTACTATTACAGAGGAGTGGGGTAAAAAGGAGAAGAGAATCACCTATAAGTGTAAGTTCCATGAGAGATGGGAATACTTGAGGAATAAGGCAAAATACCCGAATGTCACACTGGAAATCTCTTGTACACAACAGCAGAAGTATGATTATCTGTCTGACCAATTTGAGTATTGGAAGAAGCAGTTCTTTAGAACAAGGCAGGATTATACCAAGAACAAATGGCTACAGACTGGCTCAAAGAGAAAAAGATTTCTTGGAGAGTGCAAGACTGACTCTGTAAGAATACTATTGCATAAGTTACAGAACATGAGATATATATGTTTCTGTACCAGCATAGAACAGGCTGAGCTTCTTGGTGGTAGAAATGCCATACACTCTGAAAGGAAGAATTCCTTGGAGGTTATAGACAATTTCAATCTCAAGAAGATAGATAGTCTATTTGCTGTTGGAATGTTGCAGGAAGGGCAGAATCTCACTGATATTGAGGCTGGAGTAATTGTACAACTTGATGGTGAAGAAAGGGCATTTATCCAGAAGTTTGGGCGTAGCCTAAGGGCTACTGACCCTATTCAGTTCATATTCTATTACAAGGATACGAGGGATACAGAATATCTGGAAAATGTTCTTGAAGGAATCAATAAGGAGTACATAACTGAAGTTGATAACTTAATAGATTTAGAGCTATGACAACAGTATGCTTAAATAAGAAGGCTGCTCAACAGAATGGCATAACCATAGATGAGGCTTTACTGATGTTGGTAATACACAATAAGGCTGATTTGGAAAGGGCAGAAAAGGCTTTAATTCAAAAAGGTCTCATAACAGCAGAAAGGAATGATTTGTTCCAGCAAGTAGGCTGGAGACTTACAAACAAAGGCACTGAGGTGCTTGATTCTGTCATTATGGATTCTGATAAAGAGCAGGAGCCACAGGATAGATTGATTCAGTTGGCTACAAGGCTCAAAGAGATATTTCCTAAAGGTAAGAAAGATGGTACTAACTATTATTGGGCAGATGGAGTAGCCTTGATTGTGAGGAGACTCAAACTGTTCTTTAAGAAGTATGGTAATAAATTTACTGATGAGCAGATAGTCCAAGCAGCAGAAAAATATGTGCAAGGATTCAATGGCAATTATCAGTATATGAGATTGTTGAAGTACTTTATCTTTAAGGAGAAGGTTGGTGCAAATGGTGAAGTGGAAGGTGACTCAGAATTAATCAGCTACATTGAGAATGCTGGTCAGGAAGAGAATTTAAGAAATGATTGGACTTCAAGTTTGAGTTAGTATGAGTACATTTCAAGAAGTCATGCACAATCTTAGGGTTAGAAAGGAAAGAGTTGAAAAGGGTTTGTACAACTGTATTCCTTTCCCCTTTGTAAGATTTAGAAGATGGGTTCCGGGTATTGAGAAGAAGAAGTTCATAGTGGTAACAGCCAATCAGAAGATTGGTAAGTCCAAGTTTTGTGACCATTTGTTTATCTATGAACCTTTGTTCTTTGCATTGGAACATTCTGAGATGAGAGTAAAGGTACTCTATTTTACTTTGGAGATGAGTCCAGAGGAAAAGTATAATGAGTTCCTTTGTCATTTGCTGTTCAGGTTAGATGGGATAGAAATATCTCCTACTGAACTGAAGAGTACTGACCAAGACCATCCTGTTAATGAGAAGATTCTTGAATTACTTGAGACTGAGAGGTATCAAAGGTATATCAAGGCATTTGAGAATATGGTGATATATGTGGATGACCAGAGGAATCCTACAGGAATCAACAAGTACTGTAGGGACTATGCTCTTACACATGGTCACTTGAACTTCAGAAAAGAGATGAGGAAGGACAAACTAACTGATGAATTGAGAGAGGTTGAGGTAATTGACCCTATCAATCCTTATACACCTGATGACCCTGAGGAGTATAGGATAATCATCATAGACAATGCTTCCAACTTGACTAATGAGAGTGGAATGAAGAAGATGGAGACTATTGATAAGATGAGTAAGTATGGCATTACACTCAGAAATCAGTTAAGTTACATCTTTGTACTCATTCAACATCAGGCTCAAGCACAAGAAGGCATTGAGAATCAAAAGCTGAATAAGTTGAAACCTTCTTCTGATGGTCTTGCAGATTGTAAAACTACCACAAGAGATGCCAATATGGTCATTGGCTTGTATAGTCCTTTCAAGTATGGTTTGAGAGAGTATGAGGGATATGATATAACCAAGTTCAGGAATCATATCAGATTCATGGAAGTGATTGAAGATAGAGATTATGGTGCTGGTGGTCAGATATGCCCTTTGTTCTTTGATGGTGCAGTAAGTACATTCAATGAATTACCCAGACCAGAGGATAAGGAGGGATTGCAGCAGGTATATAACTATATTGAATCTCTCAAGGGAAGGAAGACCAATAAGTCTTTCTTTAGTTTTGCAATTAAAAAGATAGTTGGAAAGTTGCATAGGTGGATTTAATATCATACCTTTGCAGAATATGTTTATTATAAATAAAACAAGAACAGATGAGTAGAATTTTGGTACTCGCAAAAAGTGGTTTTGGTAAGACTTTCAGTATAGGTCAAGTACCCGAGTTGAACCATGTTGGTTTAGACCCCAAGGAGACCTATGTAATCAGTGTTACCTCAAAGCCTTTGACTTTCCCCAAGAGTAGGGAATTGTACAAGGTAGCACAGAAGGGTAAAGTGGCTACAGGAAACAGGTATATCTCCAATAACCCAGAGGAGATAGCAACTCTTCTTGAACAGTTACTTCAAAGTCCATACAAGAATATTGTGGTGGATGACTTCAATTATCTTATGCAGGATTACTATATGGATAATGCTCTGAAAGGTGGATGGGATACTCCTAAGAAGATTGGATACTTCATGGGTAAAATCTTCTCTGCTATTGAGAAGTATGGAGATAGTGACAAGAATATCATTATCTTGGCTCATGGAGAGGAAGTTCCTCAGCAGGATGGCAGAATCTATCTGAAGATGAAGACCACTGGCAAGATGGTTGATGAGTATGTAACTCCTGAAGGCAAATTTGATGTTACTCTCGTAGGTAGGTCAAGATTTGATGCAGGTCAGAAGAAGATTGTGAAAGAGTTCATTACCAATGAGGATGAGTTCACTTCTTCTCCCAAATCTCCTTATGGAATGTTCCCTAAGTTATACATTCCCAATGACCTTGGACTTGTAGTAGCTAAGGTTAATGAGTATTATAATGGATAGGGATGAAATCCTTTCATTGACTCGAAAGATTAACTCAGGTCTTTTAGGAACTGAAGATATGTTCAAGACTACAGTAGACTATTGTATTGAGAAAGGTAAGGATATGTCATTATCACAGCAACTTGTTATGATTTTATTAAGGTCAGGCAAAATAATGGGTCCTTTCTCAATTGCTTTAGAATACTTTCAGAAGAAGTTTGGCATCTGTACTTTAACAGATGCAAAAGGAAAAGTAATAACAATATTTTAATAAAAGAAGACATGAAAAAGTTTAGTAAATTTGAGATTGCAACTATCAAGAGAACTGCACAGAGTGTAAATCCTATGGTATCTAAGAAAGCAAAGCTGAAAGAGCAAATTGATGCTCTTCAGGCTGAGTATGACCAGCTTGATACTATGCAGGAGCAGTATGAGGCTTCTATCAAGACCATGACTGGTGGTTATGGTACTGAAGACCTTGTTGAAAAGGTCATTGAGACTACTGGTGCAGTAGACAAGAATGGTAAGCCTGTAAAGGTTACTAAGTATGTACTGAAATATCCTGAGACTGTAATTCCTGTTGCAGCAGAGGATATTGAAGGTGCTACTGCTGAGCAGGTGGATGACACTGAGACAGCTCCTGAGGTTGAGGTAAAGGCAGGTGAGGAAGCACCTATTGACCCTACCAATCCTTTCAATGAAGTGTCTGGCAAGACCTCTGAAGAGTAAGAAAAAAACAACAATCAAAATCAATTTTAGATATGAATAAGAATAAAACTAATAAACTGTTCATGGCATTTGCCACTGGTAAGGAATCCACAGAAGGTAATGTAGTAAAGAGATACATTGGAGTTGCTCCTGTATTTGTGCTGGCAGTAAATCCTTCTAAGGCAGAGCTTGAGAAACTGTATGACACAGAGCTTGAGAATGCTCCTGAGTATATGGGTGAAACTGAGATTGGTCAGGAAGGTGCTAAGTATAAAGTACCTCAGGTGAGACTTGATTTCATTGTGCAGACTGACCCTGAGAAGTCCAATGGCATTGACATGAAGACCAAAGTGTCTTTCTTCCTTGCTAAGGAGGCAAGATACAACAGAGATGGTAGTAAAGTACAGGTAATCAATAAGTATGGTGAGACTACTTGGCTTCCTATTGAGGATGCTAAGGCAGGTAGAGTACCTGAGAGTCTCAGTTGGTTTGAGCCTGCTGACTTCAGACCTGCATTTATTGGTGAAGAGGAACTCACTGGCTTTATCAAGGCTTATCTGAATATCCCTAACAAGTCTTATAGGAAGAAGAATGGTGAAGTAGTTGAACTGAAAGACAAGTCTGAGGCAGAAGCAAGACTTGACAAGATTCAGGACTACTTCAAGGGAGATTTCTCTGAGCTGAGAAATGTGATTGCACTTCAGCCTAAGAATAAGGTTAAGTGTATGTTCGGTGTAAGAACTACTGATGATAATAAGCAGTATCAGGCTGTTTATACCCAGAAGTTCTTGAAGAACAATATCACTGATTACAGCAAGCTGGATGAGGAATTGCAGGAGAGAAAGGCTGCTGGTGCTTATCCTACTACAGAGTTCAGTGTGTGTGATTTGAAGGAGTACATAGTTGAGTCCACTGATTTCAGTGGTAATGCAGATGATGGTGATTTGCCATCTGATGCTACACCAAGTGCAGGTGCTCCCTCTCCTTGGTTTGGTAAATAATAAAATTTGTGAGGCATAAGATATGGCATTCAGTTCTGGTAAAAGTTCTGTGAGCCTTGAAGACATCCTAAGTAGAGTGACAGAAGCAGATATTCTGTCATACTACTTGGGTGTTACAGAGGTTCCTTGTATAATTCACTCTCCTCTGAGGGAGGACAGAAGACCATCATTTGGTTTATATTCTATTGATGGCAGGAGAATATTCTATACTGATTTATCTACAAGAGACAGAGGAGGTCTATTTGACCTGCTTGGTCAGATGTGGAATTGCAGTTATAAAGAGGTTCTTGAGAGAGTTAATGAGGATATGTCCAAGTTTAAGGTAGGTTCTCATATTAAATCATATACTCCCTGTAATGTAATGACTACAAATAGTTATAGCAAGACTACTGACCTTCAATGTAAGGTTAGGGAATGGAGGAAATATGATATTGAGTACTGGGAATCCTATGGGATAACCTTAAAATGGCTTAAATATGCAGAAGTTTATCCCATATCACATAAGATTATCATTAAGGATGGTCATAAATATGTGTTTGGTGCTGATAGATATGCCTATGCTTATGTGGAGCATAAAGAGGGTAAGGTTACTCTCAAAATTTACCAACCATTCAATAAGGATGGTTACAAGTGGAGTAACAAACATGACACATCAGTAATAAGCCTATGGACAAAAGTACCTGAGTATGGGGAGAGAATATGTATCTGCTCATCTCTCAAGGATGCACTTTGTCTATGGGCTAATACTGGTATTCCTGCTTTGGCTATTCAAGGTGAGGGATACAAAATGAGTGATACTGCTATTAGTGAACTCAAAAGAAGATACAAGCAAGTATTTATCTTATTTGATAATGATGAAGCTGGTCTCATAGATGGAGAGAAACTGTCAGCATCAACTGGGTTCACTAATATAGTATTACCTAAATTTGAAGGAGGGAAAGATATTTCAGACCTATATCATTCTCTTCAAGACAAAGAAAAGTTCAAAGAAATCATAATAGGTCTGTTCATTAACAAAAGTGTCTAACATAAAAAAAACAATGCAATGGAAGCAAGAAAAATTACAGTTGTTTCTACGAGAAATCAGAAGAAGAGTGTAATCATGTCAGCAGCTACTACTTTGGCTGAATTGAAAGCTGACTTGAGACAGAATGGTATTGACTATGATGGCATGACCTTCTATGAAGGTACTTCCAAAGTAGAATTGAAGGATGATGCTTCGGTTCTTCCTCATGATGTGCCTTACAAAGGTCAGACTACCAATGAGTTGGTATTCATGCTGACCAATACTAACAAGAAAATCAGAAGTGGTGCAGATATGAGCAGAGCAGATGCTTATGCTGCAATCAAAGCAAATGGCTTGCAGGAAGAGTGTGTAAAGAGATTTGGCAAGAACTTCACTATGTGTAAGACTGCTGACCTTATTGCACTTGTAAATGAGAAGTCTGCACCTGCAAAAGAGCCTGTAAAAGAGACTCCTGCAAAGGAAGAGGAAGTAGCTGAAACCAAAAAGGAGGAAGCTAAAGAACAGGCTGGCACTGCTGAGTGTGTAGATACTAAGGCAAGAGCTGCACTCTCCAGACTGCTTACTATCCTCACAGACAATGGTACTCTTGAGGATGATGAAGCAGAGGAGATTGAAGACATTCCTGGTGGTAAAGTTGAAGTGGCTGCCTCTGAGGATTACAAGCCTTCTTCTGCATCTCCTTACTCTGATGATGAGATTGACAGAATGTTTGACTTTGCAAGATAAGCAAAGTAGTGTTTAACTAATAGGTGGGTGGATAGAAATGTCCCCCACCTATTTTTTTTTTATTCTGTATGAATGAATTAATAGAAAATAAAATAGAGGAACTGCATTCCCTACTTATGGATAAACCTAATCAAGTGTTGGCTATATTCAATGACTTCTTTGGGGAGGATAAAGTAGATATGCAGGGATTTATGAGTGTTGATAAACTCAAGTTATGGCTTGATGTAACTCCTATCTCTGAGTATGCCCCACGAGAGTTGCTTGGTATGAGTAGGGAGGATTACAACACTTATGGAAGGCAGTCCTTAACTGACCTTAGAGGTGAGGTACTTGATTTAGTTTTTAGCCGACTTTGTAGTGGGTGGATGGTGGACAGGACAGAAAAAATTTGGTTCAGGGTTCATACTTGTGCATTTTCCTCATGTGAGGATTACCAATGAGTACAATAGATTTGTGGATATTAATCATTTGTATGCAAAGGTTAAGGTACTTCACAATGGCTCAATGAATGGCTATTTTGCTCTTAACAGAGCTGAATATACCTGTCTTCATATTAGTAATGGGTATATGCACTCTCATGTAAGTAGTATTCCTACAAGTGACTTCACTCAGTTTCGGATTCCATGTACAGGAACTGGTCCCATCAATGATACTATGTCCAATCTTAGTAGGGAATTTGACTCTGATATATGGAAGTTATTCTGCCTTGAATTGAGCAAGTATGTTGAGGTAGAGTCTATTGCAGGAACTCCTTATCATAGGCTGGAAAACCTTGGTACTTCAAATATGAGTACTGGAGAAAGTGTATTCAAAGTAATTAATCATCTTGATTATTATGGAGGTGGTATAGAAGGGATGATTAAAGACTTTGTTTCCTACTTTATCAAGCAGGGTAAACTGAAGTTCAACTATGCTAATGGGAGTTATTCCATTGGTATGTCTTTTACTGAGTATATGCTTGTAATCAGTAATGAGTTCATTGATTGGTACAATAAGAAGTTCAATAACAAAGAATTGAGATATACCTTTGACATTCTCAAGGGGAATGGTGTATTGAAGGAGGGTATCATAGCAAATAATAAAATTTATTATGAAAATTCCCGTCGCAATGTAAATTCACATGCAGCTTACAATGGTAAGAGGATGTGTACTTTCAAAGGCACAGATGTGCTTATCAATATTGTAGACCTCAAGGAAGTGAAAGAGGGTGATAAGTCCATCATACTCAACACTAATATAGCATTGTACATATTATCAAAAATTCTCCGTGTAATTAATTATAGGTATGGAAAAGCAGAACAAAGAGACCAAGAAGGTAATAGAATTAGTGAAGAAGTCAGATACTTTTAAGCTAATTATACCTGAAGAGGTTGAGAAGAAAATAAGATATATATGCCAGCAAATCTGGAAAGATGAATGGTCTGGCACTCTCTTCTATAAACCAGAAGGGAGATTTGAAGATGGCACTTTGGCTATCAGATGTGTGGATATTTATGTCATGGACATTGGAACTGCTGCTTATACAGAGTTTGACATGTCTCCTGATGTAATCAGCTATATGACTGATAATCCTGAGTTGCTTGATTGTCAGATGGGGCTTATTCACTCCCACAATAATATGAGTACTTTCTTCAGTGGCACAGATACTGCTACTTTGAAGGAAGAAGGTATGGATAGAAATCACTTTGTATCTTTAATTGTCAATAATGAAGGTACATATACAGCAGCCATTACAAGAAAAGTAAAGGCTACAAAAACTATCACAGAAAACTTCTCCTATCCTACTTTTGAGGATGAAGAAGTAACAGATGCCAAGACTTATACAGTAGAGAGTGAGGAACTTGAGTGGTTCTATTTGAAGATTGAATTTGAGAGAAATGAAGATTCCTTTCGTGAAGAACTCAAAGCAAGACTTGAGGAAATCAAGAGAGCCAAAGCAGAGAAAGCCAGACAACTTCCACCTAAACAACCTGCATAACCGGTGATGACGGACCACCAGATAATTTTCTTGAAACTATGGGTAAACAAATTGGCGGTCATTTGCGGTAAAGTCAGCAGGGAAATGGCAAGTACTATACCTACCATGCGGAGACATGATACGATGGTCAGTGCGATGAACATCATCAGAATATATTCAAATAAAGCTACCGGTATACGTTGGGAACGGGCAAATTCCCGGTCGAAAGCGATGCAAATGATAGGATTCAGAAATAAAGTGAAGAATAGTATCAGCAGCACGGAAAGAATGGCAAGTAACAGAATATCTGTGGGCGTAATGGTCAGAATGTTGCCGAACAGAAAGGCGGATAAATCGGGAGTGAATCCTGGAGCTAGAAAGCTAAAGATAATACCTACTGCCATACCGAAAGTCCAAAACACGGCGATAGCGGAATCTTCGCGCATATCTTTCCGTTTGCTTAACCATTCTACCCCAAAGGAAGAGAGTACGGAGAAGATTGCAGCAGATAATAGAGGAGAGATGCCTGCGTATAATCCTAGGCCGATACCTCCAAAAGAGGCGTGGGTAATTCCTCCACTGATGAATACCAAACGGCGCGTCACAATGTATGTGCCGATAATGCCACAGGCAATGCTGGCAAACAAGCTTCCTAGCAAGGCATGTTGGAAGAAAGTATAATGCAAAAGTTCTAATATATCCATATTTTTTTCAGTGGTTTTTATTCAAATGGAGACTTTGCTTGGTGTAGGCAGATTATTTGAATCTTCGTTCACCTACAATCAGGAAAAGCTCGTCTTTCAACTCGTCCGGCAGTTCTATTCCACGCAATTGCAGGCTACGGCTCCATCCGGCTACTTCATCTTCTTTACAAGTGTACATGATTTTCCGAAATTCTTCCACTTCTTCTTCATTATAACCATTTGAGGGACGGCCGCGAAAGCGGTCCAGTTCCTCGTCATCATAATATTCTATTTTTTTGCTGACAGCGGCAAGCAGGCTTTCTTTTTCACAAATTTCATGTTGCCCACAACATTCAGCGTCTGCTTCCACTATTTCGGGAGCAGCCTTCAATTCTCCGCTTTCTATCTTTTTTTGTATCTGGCGGTTGTGTAAAACTCCCACTGTCATGGCGATACCTGCCAAAATAATCAGACCAATAATAAGTATGAGCATAACTTTATACCTCCTCTATTATAAAACCAGCTTTCTTTAAATCTTCCCAATAGTAAGGATAGGATTTTGAAACGACCTGTGGATTATTAATCCGGATTTCGGGCATTACTACACAAGCCGGAGCGAATGCCATAGCCATACGGTGGTCCTCATAAGTGTCAATGGCAACATCAGCGGTCATTTCACATCGTTCACCTTCCCAAGACAGAATACGATCATCTGTTTCATGAAGTATATATCCTAGCTTTCCCATTTCTTGTATCAAGGCTGCCATACGGTCTGTTTCTTTAATCTTCAAACTTTGTAAGCCTGAGAAGCGGAAGGGAATATTCATTAACGCACAAGTGACGACAAACGTTTGTGCCAAATCCGGTTGGTTGATGAAATCATAATCCAGCCGTTCGGTTATTTTATCGGTCTTTTTCAATGTTACCGTTTTATTTCCATAAATACTTTCGATTCCTAGTAACTGGAAAATTTCAGCCACTTTACTGTCCCCTTGATAGCTTGTTTCGAATAATCCCGGTAAGATGATTTCCGCTTTGTTGGAAAGAGCGGCTATCTGATACCAATATGAAGCTGCGCTCCAATCACTTTCCACGTAGAAAGGTATGGATTGGTAGGGTTGCGGCTCAACTTTTAGTTGATATTCATTGAGCCATTTGGCTCTAGCACCAAAATCGTTCATCAGCTGCAGGGTAAGGGTGATATAAGGGCGGGATATGATTTCTCCTGTCAGTGTAAGGGTCAGTCCGTTACTTAGTATAGGGGCAATCATCAATAAGGCTGAGATATATTGAGAACTGACATTACCCGGCAGGCTGATGGTATCTTTCTGCAGTTTGTGCCCGGTGATACGCAGAGGAGGATATCCGTCATTGATTATGTATTCAATTTCTGCTCCCAGCTCACGTAAAGCATTGACCAACACTTGGATAGGACGTTGTTGCATACGTTGTGTACCAGTGATGATCCGTGTTCCCGGAGTGACGGACAAATAAGCAGTAAGAAAGCGCATGGCTGTTCCGGCTGCCATAATGTCTATGGTATTTTTGCCGTCATTTAAGGCGTGAATCATTACTTGGGTATCATCGCAGTCAGATAGGTTCTCAAGTTGGAATGTTCTATTTCCCAGTGCATTGATTATCAATGCACGGTTGCTGATACTCTTGGAAGAGGGGAGCTGGATAGTTGTATGTATTTGAGCGGGTGCCGTTACTTTTATTTGCATCATACCTTATATAATATAATAATGTGTATCGGATTGCAAAGGTAGGAATATTATCTTAATACTTGAAGGTTGCTACTTAAAAAAGGAGGCCGGAGAGTATAAAAAAGCCGGGAACATGGAAAGGTGGTTGTTTTGTTCCCGGCCCGGACATATAGTGAAAGTTAAGCTATAGTGATGCTTGAATCCAAATAAACATCTTGAATGGTATTTAACAATTCAATTCCGTCTTTCATTGGTTTTTGAAAGGCTTTACGTCCACTTATGAGACCCATACCTCCGGCACGTTTATTGACGATTGCTGTTATTACTGCGTCTTTTAGATCAGAACTGCCATGAGATTCACCTCCAGAGTTGATTAATCCTACACGTCCCATGTATCCATTGGCTACTTGATAGCGACAGAGGTCGATAGGATGTTCTGAAGTCAGTTCGGTATAAACTTTATCATTTGTCTTTCCGAATTTAATGGCTGTAAAACCACCGTTATTGACCGGTAATTTCTGTTTTACAATATCTGCCTTGATAGTAACTCCCAAATGATTGGCTTGTCCGGTCAAATCGGCTGCTGCATGATAATCTACACCGTCTTTTTTAAAAGCATTGTTACGTAAGTAACACCATAAAATAGTAGCCATGCCTAGTTCGTGGGCATATTCAAAAGCTTCCGCTATTTCAACCAGTTGTCTGCGGCTCTGTTCAGAACCGAAATAGATAGTGGCACCTACTGCTACGGCCCCCATGTTCCAGGCTTCTTTTACAGTACCAAACATCACTTGGTCGTAAGAATTGGGATAAGTCAATAATTCATTGTGATTTAGTTTGGCAATAAAAGGAATCTTGTGGGCGTATTTGCGGGCAACGGAGCCTAATACCCCGAAAGTAGAGGCTACGGCATTACAGCCCCCCTCAATAGCGAGTTTTACAATATTTTCCGGATCAAAGTAAAGTGGATTGGGAGCAAATGAGGCTCCTGCTGTATGTTCTATGCCTTGGTCTACAGGAAGAATAGATACATACCCTGTATTTGCAAGTCGCCCGTGTCCTAACAGGGTTTGAATACTGCTCAGGGTACGAATATTGCGGTCTGATGATATCCAAGTATCATCAATGGTGCTTGAAGAAGGGATATGGATTAATGATTTATCTATAGTTCTACAGGTGTGCTCTAAATAAAATGCTGCTTGGTCACCCAATAAATTTGTTATTTTACTCATACTCTTTTTTCTTTAATTGATTAATAATCTTTTATCCATAATGTTTTCTTTCTAGTATAAAAGCGTATGATTGCGTTTGAATGCACTATTGAAAACACTATTTTGATGTATTCTCCATTCTGTGATGGAGGTTTCGGACAGCGCAGGAAAATTATTTCCTGCCACCGGGGTTGGTTTTTCCTTGATCGGCTACAGCTTCCATTAGTTTTTTTATTTTTTCCGGATCTCCCAAAAAGTAGTCTTTCTTCAAATTCAGGTCATTATCAAACTCGAATACATACGGAACAGCAGTAGGTAGATTAAGACCTACAATTTCCTCATCCGGTATATGTTTCAAATATTTAATAATTCCTCTGAGGCTGTTTCCGTGAGCTACTACCAGCAGTTCGTTTGCTGTAGCTAGATTGGGGAAGATAATGCATTTCCAATAAGGTAATATACGTTCTACTGTTTCTTTCAGAGATTCGGTACGTGGAAGATCTTTGTCAGGAACTTCTTTATAACGGGTATCTGTTTTCGGATTGCGCGGATCATCTTCCGGTAGGGCATTGGGGGCTACGTTAAAACTACGGCGCCATATCAAGACTTGTTCTTCTCCGTATTTAGAAGCTGTTTCGCTTTTGTTTAATCCTTGCAATGCGCCATAATGTTTCTCATTTAGGCGCCAACTTTTCTCTACAGGTATCCAGTCTTGATCCATTTTATCTAGGACACAGTTTAATGTTTTGACCGCACGCTTTAAAAAAGAAGTGTAAGCTTTATCAAAATGAAATCCTTTTTCTTTTAAGAGTATACCTGCTTGGTTGGCATCAGCGATACCTTTTTCGGTTAAATCTACATCTGTCCATCCTGTAAAACGGTTGTCTTTGTTCCAAGTACTTTCTCCATGGCGGAGTAATACGATTCTTTTCATTTGTTCTCCTTTCTTTATTACCCGGTAATACATTTTCTGTTGGTGGCAAAATTAGTTGTAGCATACATACTTATCAATACCCATTAATTATGAATTTAACAGCGGAAGGCAAGGTTTTGTTTCTCTTTTTATTATTTTTGTACTTTGTAATTAAACACATGCCATGAAAAGAATTAAAACAGGACTAACGGGATTTATATTAGGAGATTGGTTGGGAATGCCTTACAGGGGAAAAGGAAAAGGGACATTTAAACCTATGTGGACAAAATCTTATCTTCGGGGAGACAAATGTTCAGGAAATACTTCGATGTTATTATGTGCTTTGGACAGTCGTTGTAATTTGGAACTTTATCAGCAGAATTTAAGAGATTGGTATTTTAATAGAAAGTATACAGGAGAAAACATTGAGTTTGATATTGATCAGGTGACCCAAAAAGCAATCATGAAAAATTTCAGGGGAGTGTCTTCGGATTCTAATAGCGGCAACCGTAGTTTGATGGGATGTTGTGTTTTGGCTTTTTCGCCTTTATCTAAAGAGGAGATTTTTCCTTTTATTAAGATTACTCATAATAGTCGTTATAGCTTTAAGTATACTTGGTTTTTTATTGAGTTTATTCGTTGCCTGTTGGAATATGAAGATAAAGGACAGGCATTACAGCAGGCTGAGCAGAGATGTGGTGTGGAGGTTAACAGGCAAAATCTTTGTAATGGAAGCTTTGTTGTAGATACGGTGGAGTCAGTGGTCAATTGGTTTATGGCAGGAAATAGTTATAAGGAGTGCGTATTTTCGGCTATAAACTCAGGTAAGTCAAGTGATGCGGTAGGAGCATTGACAGGTTTGCTGGCGGGAATATATTATGGATTAGAATTAAAGAATGGAGTGAAAGGGTTTGAAACAATGGAATCTTATATTGATTCATTTATCCAGTACCTTAATCATCCCACTCTTTAAATTCCAATGAAAGTTGTTCCCATTGTTTTTTTATTTCTTCTTTTGGATTAGATACGGATAGTCCGATAAGGCGGATGGGGTGGCTTTCATAATCAATTTCTTTCAGTAATTTTTTTGCTAAAGGAAGAATTTTATCCATGCTTGTCAGTTCACTGTCTTGAGTGATGCTGCGGGTTATTTGGTTAAAGTCATGGAATTTTATTTTTAAAGTAAGTGTATTACCACTGAAATTAGTGCGTTTCAGTCTTTCTAGCAATTCGGTGACTACATGATATAGTTCAATGATGGCGGAAGAATGAAGAGAAATGTCTTTTTCCAATGTATGTTCGCATCCTACGGACTTACGGATTCTTATGGGTTCTACAGGACGGAGGTCTATGCCTCGTGCAAAATCGTAATATAGATTACCTGCTTTGCCAAACTGTCGGGTAAGCATTTCTAAAGTGCAGGCTTGTAATTGGGTACCATTATGAATACCTAATGCGTGCATTTTTTGGGCTGTGACCGGACCTACTCCCCAAAAAGATTCGATGGGAAGATGGGCGATGAAATCCAATGCTTGGTCGGGATGTATTGTACATAATCCGTCGGGTTTGCGGTAATCCGATGCTATTTTGGCTAGAAATTTGTTATAAGAGACCCCGGCTGAAGCTATCAATCCCAATTCTTTGCGGATACGCTTTTTTATATCTTTGGCTATATCTATAGCAAGTGAAAAGCCTGCTTTATTTTCAGTTACATCCAGAAAGGCTTCGTCTAGTGACAGAGGCTCTATGATATCTGTATAGGTATGAAAGATATCGTGTATCTGCCGGGATACAGCTTTATATACATTCATTCGCCCTGGAACAAAAATCAGTTCTGGGCAAAGTCTTTTAGCTTTTTGTGATGACATGGCGGAATGTACTCCGTAACGACGGGCTTCGTAACTGGCAGCAGCTACCACACCTCGTTCTTCAGCGTGTCCCACAGCAAGCGGTTTTCCACATAATTCGGGGTTGTCACGCTGTTCTACCGATGCGTAGAATGCATCCATATCGATATGTATTATTTTGCGTTCGGACATCTTCATGAAATTTGTAGAGCAAAGGTATGAAAAAGGTTTTTGGTTGATGAGTTCTTTAACAGCTTTATTTGTTATATTTTCATTAATGTTATTTCTGTATAACGAATACGAGAGAGACACATAAGAACTGCCCCTTTTATTTATCTGATGATGCGAAATTTCCGCTGGGCCCCGAATATTGGTTTCGGTAAGGTAAGATCAATGTTGGGTAGTATAATAAAAAGAAGGAGTTAGTTTTCACTAAACTCCTTCATGCTCAGCTTGTCGGGGTGACTGGATTCGAACCAGCGACCACACGCCCCCCAGACGCGTACTCTAACCGGGCTGAGCTACACCCCGTTGTTTTGTTTAACGGGTGCAAAAGTACGTATTTACGGGGAATTTGCAAAATTTTCAGGCGCTTTTTTGCTCAAAAAAAACGTTTTTTAATTGGCTTTATTTATAAGTTTCTGTTGCTCAGTGGAATAGTTGATGGCTGTAATGGTATTAGATTTCCTTTATTTGCATTAAGTTATTTCTAAAGTTTTAGGAATATGTTAGAGAAATGGAAGTTTTTGGAATTCGTGGAGTTGCTATTTTTTTTAACTTTTTTTTTATGAATCATTTATAAGATGTTTGTACTGTGGTCTTTTTATTTTTGCACTTGATTTATTAATTTATAATTAGTTTGATATGGCAACATTCAAATTATTGCTTCATTCGGCAAATAAAAGAAAGAATGGAAGTTATCCTGTCTCGTTGCGGATAACAAAAAACATGAAGCATAAGTATATCTCTTTAGGTCTTTATGGCAAGAAAGAAGAATGGGACGAAAAAAGTGAGCGTTTCCGTTGTGACAAGCGTGTCTGTCCTAATTACAAGGAGTATAATGCGCGATTAGTCCAATTATTGGCACGTGTTCAGAATGTTGAACTTGATTTTGAGCATGATAAAATAGACTGGACTTTGAATCAGTTTGCTGATGCTTTTTTATATAAGAGTAAGCAGGGTAAGTTTCTTGATTTTGCAGTTCTCTGCATAGAGGAGATGAAAGCCACAGGACATATAGGTAATGCACACGTGTGGGAGAGGCTCCTTTATAATCTGAAGCTGTTTGATAAGAAACTTCATGTGCTCTGTTTTCAGGAGATAGATATAAAGTATGTGAATTCCTATAATCAATTCATGGAGAAGAGAGGATGGAGCGGTAATACCCGTAAACATGATATGAAAACCTTGAGTGCTATATTGAACCGTGCCATCAAAACAAAGGAATATTCAGGTAATTCTTATCCTTTCGGGAAAGACGGTTTCTGTATCTCTGCTTTGGAGGAAGAAACCCGTAAAAGGTATCTTTCACAGGAGTACTTGGACAAGCTGATGAATACTGTGTTTGCGAATAAGCCTAGAGAAGTGGCAAGGCGGCTTTTCCTGTTTTCCTATTTTTGTTATGGAATGAGCTTCATTGATATGGCATATTTGAAGCGTGATAATATAAAATCGGAAGGAGGAGGAAAATACCTTGTCTATAAGCGTCATAAGACGGAGCATAGTAAAAACGCGAGATTCATCAGAATCCCTTTGACAAATGAATTGTGCCTGCTGCTTCAGTGGTTTCGAGATAATACCTTGTTGGTAAGTGATTATTTGTTGCCTTTTGTTTCCAAGGATTATGTCGGTGAGAAGCTGTACAATCATCTTCGCAGCAGATTGGGCAGGTATAATGAGAGACTGAGAGAAATAGGAGAAGAATTGTGTTTTCAAGAGAAATTAACAAGTTACGTCAGCAGGCACTCTATGGCAATGACTTTACAGAGCAGTGGCGTTCCCCGTGAAATGATTGGTCAGGTGATGGGTCATAAGGACTTGAGCACGACAAACACTTATTTGGATAGTTTTGGAGATGCTGAAATAGAGAAAGTTACATTGAAATCATTATATAATAATAAAGAATTAAAATTATGAGAAAGAAAAAATATGAAAATTTTATCGCGAAATTGATGATGACTAAAGATATTATTGATGCTGCCGAATTGGAGAAACACATCCGTAATGTTGTCGGCTATGATAAGTCTTCGCTTGAAAAAGAATATTTTCGGATAAATGAACTTATTGAAAATCAATATGAAAAATACGGCATAATAAATGAGGGTGATAATATAGAGGCTTTTAGGAGAGGTTATTATGCCTTGAACAGGTTGTCTGTCACTTTAGACGATATCCGTAATAAGATAAATTCGCTGGGATATGAAAAGGAGAGTGGAATTGGAATACGTATTCAGCAGGATTGGAATTATGCCGCGCATCTATTGATTGATTTGTTATATTTGGAAAATATAAATCTTCATAATTACTCATGTTTATTAAAGGATTGTCTTAAACGAACCGGCAATTCTCCCATGTATTCCTGTTATTCGGAGGAGCAATTGAAACTTGTTTATGAATATCTTTGTTCTAAATCTCTGTTTTGTAACAAAGATGAATTCAGTAATTTTTTTAAGATATTTAAATCTGAAGCTTCTGATGTAACGCATAAAATAAAAGTGAATACCTCTAGAACAGGTGCAAAGGCTCTATTGAGAGTTGCTGTCGAAGAGTTGACTAAACAATTTTCTGCTTCATTGGTTAACTTGTTTTTTGCGGATAAAGATGGTGGTGATTTGAAAATAGCCAGCCATCATAGAGCCACGGCTTATGATGATTATCGGAGGGAAATAGCTCGTATACTGTCTTAAAATAACTTCCTTGAATTAAATGCGCTTTTTTAAATCGATATATATGTTTGATATTCAGATGTATATATCGATTTTGTTTTTGCTTTGTGTCGCAAAATGAATTTGAAAAATTAATTGTAGTGCCCTTTCTTTGCATCATAATTTTAAAAAAAAGATATGATAAAAAGAAAAAAAGCTGTTTCTACAGCAGAATCAAGTAAGGAAAAAGGCATGAGAATAAATTCAGGTGTTTCAGAAAGCATCATGATAGTGTCTGATATTATTGGTATAGACGAAGTCTGTAAAATAACAAGTCTTTCTCGCAGCACGATTTATAAAAAGACTTCTAATCACGAAATTCCTTTTTATAAATCCACTCTGAACAAAAGGTCCTTCCTGCGTTTTAGACGTTCTGAGATTCTAAATTGGATGTTGCGCCATCGTATAGGGACTATTGATGAGTTTTTGGAATCTCAGGATTGAGTTTATAATAATAAGTGAAATAATATTATTATATTAATAATAAAGGAAGAGGATACTTTTATGTATGATACAATAAAATTTGTAATAAAAGAAAGTGAATTGGATAATGCGATTTGCTTTTTAGAAGAGATTCCGTGTAGGATATCGATAAAGTCTACTTCTTCAAATAGAGTGGTAGGTTTTTTGAAGAATATGAAGATTGAAGTGCGAAATACTACTTTGATAGTGCAAGGTAGTTTGCTTAAATATTTCAAGGGTTATAATTATGCAGAGTGTTTGTCTGTATGGGATGTCAGAAAATCGATAAATAAATTGAGTAATGAGTTGAATGTTCCTATGCGACAGGCTGTAATCAATAGGATTGATATTGGTATCTGTTTTTCTATGGTTAATGTTCCTTGGGTATATTGGGATTGTCTGCTTCATAGCGATGGTTATTTTCGTTCTAATATAAAACAAGAAACTTTGTATTTTGACAAGTATGATTCGCAGCTTTGCTTTTATGATAAAAAGACGGAGATGAAAAAGAATAGGGAGGTTGAGAATTTAGAATGTTTAAAAAAAATAAACGTGCTGCGATATGAGTTTCGTTTCAAAAAAGTTACATCGATTTTTGGCGGTGTAGTAAGAGGGGCTGACTTGTATAGTCCTGTTTTCTATTTGCGAGTATTGCAAAAATGGTATGATGGCTACATGATTATACAGAAAGGATTTGTATCGGAAGTTGATTTACTCAGGTTTGGTGGCAAGAAAGAGTTTCAGCGTTCTTGTGTTGCTTTAGTAATGGGTCAATTTAATCTATATGAAGTTTTGGATAGGGAATTTGCACAAGGAAAAATCAATAGTAAAAATAAATATGATATAAAGGAGGTTATGAAAGAAGCAGAGAAATTACTACTGGATAAGGAAAACTTTATTTCTATTATAGATGAATTGACTAATAAGGTGAGTGTTTTTTATGAGGAAATGAAAAAGTCTGTGGAAAACGTTTCTCCATATCGTTGGGAGTTATTGAATAGAATGGCTGATCGTTCTTTAAGGGTTTAAAATGTAGTTTTAACAAAGAAACAGACGCAAGATAGGTAAATAATCACTTTTTTGTAGGAAATGGAATAAAACGTAATTAAACAGGCTTTTCAGTAGTTTAATTTAATGCTTGTGAGATTTTCTATCAATGTTCATTAGAAAAAAACTTGGTGTTTCCTTTTCCTATTTCTTTTACTTAGAAAAAATTATGTAATAAATGTTTTGATAGGAATAATTTATTAAATATATTTGTATATTAATGGAATGAATCAGCGATAAACAGCGTGTTTAATACTGGTTTTAGTAAATAATAGTATACAAATATATTGATTATGGAAAAGAAGAGTAGTGGTTATCAGACTGGAATTGCGAGTGAGCATTTGGTTTTGTCTATGTTGTATCGTTTGGGTGCAAAAGCATATTTGACTTTGGGTAATGAAAAGAGTATTGACATAAGGATTACTAAGGATGACGGAAGTTGGATTTCTGTTGATGTGAAGTCTGTACGTAAGGGGAATGCTATTCCTGTAGGGAATGCAGTGGATAAGGATAATCATTATTATGTTTTTGTAATTTATAATAATAAGTTTAGTGATTTATCTGTTCATCCTGATTTTTATATTGTTCCTAGCCATATTGTTGTTGAGAGAAGAAAGGAATTTAATGGTGGTCCTATTGATATATTCAAGAAAGATATTATAGAGTATCAGAATAAGTGGGAAATTTTGGGTACATTTGTAGAAAATGGTGAACTTTCTACAGAAAAAAAATGATGAGGGATAATTTTAAATGTAGAATTTATGGAGATCTTGTTCATGTCGTATGGCAAATAAATGAGGTTTATTCCTAAAGTGGCTATACGTTTTTGGCAGAGAGAGTGGATTTTAGGAAATGGAAGGATGGAAAGTGGGAAATGGTGGAGGGTAAATTTAGTTGTTCTATATACAGTATTCTTGTATATTTGTCTTGTGTGATATTATGTTTCTTGTTTAATGAATTGATTTTTTATTAATATGATAGGCGCGCTTGCAGGTGATATTATAGGCTCTGTATATGAGTTTAATAATATAAAGACGAAAGATTTTCCTTTGTTCAGTAAAGAATCTTTCTATACTGATGATTCGATTATGACGATAGCTGTGGCTGATTGGTTGCTTCATGGAGGTGATTTGGTGAGAGTGATGCAGTATTATGGTTCTAAATATCCTTTTCCTATGGGTGGATATGGTGCTCGTTTCGACAAATGGCTGCATGAAAAGAATCCTAAGCCTTATAATAGTTGGGGAAATGGTTCGGCAATGCGTGTTAGTCCTGTGGGATGGTATTTTGATTCTTTGGAAGAAACAATAAACGTGGCGGAAGAGACAGCTGTGGTTACTCATAATCACCCTGAAGGAATCAAAGGAGCTCAGGCTACGGCATCGGCTATTTATTTGGCAAGAAAAGGTAAATCAAAAGAATATATCCGCAGTTTTATCACAGATAATTTTGGCTATGATTTGAATCGCTGTTGCGATGATATTCGTTGTGATTATAAATTTGATGAAAGCTGTCAAGGTACAGTTCCCGAAGCTCTTATTGCTTTTTTAGAGAGTCGGAGTTTTGAGGATGCCATAAGGTTGGCTGTTTCATTGGGTGGTGACAGTGATACACTGGCTTGTATAACAGGAGGGATTGCAGAAGCTTTTTATAGATATAGAATTCCCTATGGAATACGCAGCAAGGTTCTTTCTTTATTGGATGATGATTTGCGAAGAATTGTTAAGGAATTTATAGATGCTAGGCGCGAATGGTTTATACATCCTAGATGGGAAGAAGATGGAGAATCAATATCAATAGTTGTTAGTGAACCTTCTAAAGAAGAAGTAGAGAAGTTAAAAACAGAGTCTGTAAGACTAATTTTAAACAGCTTAAATTCGGAAACGGATGAAAAAAAGGAATGAATTTGATATATTGTGAAAAGTATAAATGCTATTTGATGTCTTATCAAGTAGCATTTTTTGTTATATAGAGATTTCTATTTTGTTAAAGATGATATGGCGTTTAAGGGATAGATGGAAAATGTTTATAGGAGAATGATATTGGTATTGGAATGGTCTGTGCTTGTTTTTATGATGAAAACGATAATTTTAGAAATAAACTTTGGGTGTTAACGTCTTATGATGCTTCTCGAAAAGAAGAAGATAAATTAAGAAAAGTAGTCTCCGAAGAAACTGCTTTTAAGAAAGAGGTGAATAGCAGTAGTCCCTTGCAATATTCTTTAGAGAAGGGTGTGACGTTATCAACTTTCTCTCCCGACTCTCTATCACAACCTAAAGATACAACAAATATAAATATTGAACAATAATTTATGGACGAAATTATAGAAAAAGCAAAGGCTGACTCACTTCACTTATTGGGATAGAAAAGATATTAGAAGGCTAAATTAAGAGATAAGTTGTTTAAAAAAATAGTGAATGAATAATGAAAGAGGTGACATTACTGATACATTGAATAAATGTTGTCGAAATTTGTTGTCTAAAATAGGACTATGGTCTATCTTTAGGCAATAACAATAAGTTTTAAAAAAATGAATATGTTGATGATTGATTTGCATCTATTTGCATTAAATTGTAATGAAAGTTTTAGGATAGTTGTAGATGAAAAAGAAAAAAGAGCTAAACTTTGTTGTTTAACTCTTTCTATATTAGTGTTTTATGTTAAATGTTTTATAATAAATCTTTTGGGCCCCCCAGACGCGTACTCTAACCGGGCTGAGCTACACCCCGAATTGCGGATGCAAAGGTACGGCTTTTTTTGTATTTGCAAATATTCTCTGTACTTTTTTACATTAAAAGTACATCTTTTTATGCAAGGTATTGATAAAACTAATAAGTCGATTCCCTATATTCAGAGGGAGACATATTGGTGTGTCTTTTAAAAAAACGACCTAAAGCAGACTGGTTCAGGAACTTAGTTCTGATTGTTATTTCCTGAATATTAAGAGAACTGTTTTTCAATAATTCTTTTATCTCCAGTAATGAATAATCTATAATCCAGTCCTTAGGAGATTTTCCACTGGTTTCTTTAACTACTTCAGACAGATATTTGGAAGAAACATGAAGTTTGTCGGCATAAAAGATAACCTCTTTATGCTCTCTGTAGTTGTCCATCATTAGCGTATAGAATCTATGCGTTAAATCTTCTTTACGTGTTGTACTTGTATTATTTCTATGATTGATATAATTTTCAAAATCGTTATATAAATCTAGGAATATAATTCTTAGCAGAGCTATAATTGCTTCTCTGGAAAAACTTTTGGGAAGTTTGATCCGACTCTTCAGTAACGTATAATAATTCATGAAATACTGCATCTCTTGTTCCGGCAAGGGATAAAGGAAACGAGATTTCATGTAAGAGAAAAATTGAGGAGAAAAACTCCTGATAGTTTTTATTACATCATAGAAAAATGTGTTTGAAAGTGTAAAATAGTTTGTTGTGAAATGAGGACTTGTCTCTATGACTGAGACTAGCAGTCCCGGCATAAAGACAAAAACATCATGTGGGTGTATAGTATATTCTTGAGAATCCATTCTTATTTTAGCATTTCCTTGTATACAGATTCCAATAGTACATATAGGGGTATAAGAAGGGCAATCTGTAATGGGCAATGTTGATGCATTAGATTGCATGCAAAATTCATTCTCTAATATATCTTCTCTATTCTTTTCAAATTCCTTATATAACATTTATACCAACCAATTATATAATGCAAAAATAGGGTTTCTGAAGCATTGAAAAGTTGATCAATGGTATTTAGGAACAATTTTACGGAAAAAAGGTGCTTTATATTTGTCTTTTTTAAATGATTGGTCTGTTTTTTAACTAATGTATTATAAATACTCTAATTGCTTGATTGTTAAAAGTTTGATCGATTATAATTGGGAATAAATAAAAGATGTTTTTATTGTATCGGACAGATGGAAAGTTTGTATAATCCTTTCCATCTGTTTGAAGGGAGATCAGCAACCCATGGATTCATGATAAAAATCCAGCATTTCAAAAATTTCGTCTTTACTTGCCGATTGATTAATCTGTATATTTCCTATTTCAGTTAATAGGGTGAAATTGATAATGCCTGCTGAGTTTTTCTTATCATGTTTCATGAATTCATAGAGGCGTTCATATTGTTTGCAATTAAAAGGCATAACTCCATAATGTTCTTTGACGAACAGGATGGTCTGACGTAGCTTGTCTTTAGGAAAACCAGTTTTGATATGGGAGAAATAAAGTTCACAAACTATTCCCCATGCCACAGCGTAACCATGTAATATCGGATGCTGTGTTTCTAATGCCAGACTTTCAAAAGCATGCCCTACGGTGTGTCCCAGATTTAAAGCTTTGCGGATTCCTCTTTCAAAAGGATCCTGTTCCACTATATCTTCTTTAATCTGTACAGATTTTCCGACTAAAGTCTGTAAGACCTTGTAATCTATATTGTTGAAGTCAAATTTCAACAATTCTATCCAATGATCATGGGTGCTGATAAGACCATGTTTCAACATTTCAGCGTATCCGGACAATAGATTGCGAATATCCAGTGATTTTAGAAAATTAGCGTCAATCAATACACTTTCGGCAGGAGAGAAGACTCCGATCTCATTCTTTAATCCGTTGAAATTGATTCCGGTCTTGCCTCCTACAGATGCATCAACCATAGCCAGCAGTGTGGTAGGAATATTAATATATTTGATCCCTCGTTTGAAAGTTGATGCGGCGAATCCTCCTAAATCTGTAACCATCCCTCCACCTAAATTGATAAGTAGCGAATGACGGCTTGCACCTTTATCTCCCAACTCTTTCCATACATATGCCAGTGTTTCCAAGTTTTTGTGCACATCTTCAGCCCCTATATAAATAAAATGGGCATTTTTAATACAATCAAATTCTGATACAACAGGAATGCAAAGTTCACGTGTATGTTCGTCAGCCAAGACAAATAATTTGTCATGTGGGCATTGGTTTATTGCCTTATTGAGATTTTCTTCTAAGTTATGGCAGATAATAACTTCTTGTTTACTCATATTTTCTATTATTTGCCTGCAAATTTAGGTAAAAAAGCAAAAAGATGACCGTTCTTTGCTTACAAATAATTACTTTTGTACGTTAAAATATAAAATAATGAAAGGAATTTTACCGGTTTATTGTAGGACGATGGGATATGTTGTTCTGTTGTTGTCTGTTTTCGTACCGTTGTTCATGTTTATGTTTGGCATGATAAACGATAGTAACCTGTTGTTTACAAAGGCTTCTATCAAGTTACTTATCTGGTTTTCTTTGTTTATGATCTTCTTGGCAAAAGTGAAGGATGAGAATGAGAAGATTTCCCGAATACGTATCAAGGCTATTTGTTATGCTATTTATTTGTTGGGCATTTATTATATTGTAATGTTGGTCAGAGGAGTATATAATGGAAATCTGGAAGAAGCGGATAATTCCATTGCTATAGTTTATATGGTTTTTAATGTTATTTGTCTGGAATTTGGTGTACAAAAAAGCCGGGTTGACCGATTGTTTAAGAAATAAATACATTTTTCCGTTAAACCTTTTGTCGACAAGAGTGTCCAAAGGACATTAGGCATTAAAATTTCAAGGAAAAAGAAAAAATGAAGAAGTTAGTATTATTGTTGTTACTGGTATGTACCTGTGCAACTCTCTCTTGGGCGCAAAGTGGCAAGCGCATAACCGTGACGGGATCTGTGATTGATGGTGATGATAAAAGCCCGGTTGGACAAGCTACCGTACAGTTACTTTCTCTACCCGATAGTACAATGGTGGTAGGAAATGTTACCAATAACAACGGAGTATTCTCTATTGCTGCCCGTCCGGGGAAATATGTACTTAAAATTTCATTTGTAGGTTACCTTACTCAGGAAAAATCTTTGCAGCTGACAGCTGGTAAACCGAGTGTTAATATTGGAACAGTCACTTTACCCACCGATGCTATCATGTTGGGTGAGGCGGTTATTGTAGCCGAGGCTCCGCAGGTAACCATTTCAGAAGATACTATTGGCTATAACGCTTCTGCTTATCGTACTCCTGAGGGGGCGATGTTGGAAGAATTGGTGAAAAAACTTCCGGGAGCAGAAATAGATGAAGACGGAAACATAAAGATGAACGGCAAGGAAATCAAGAAACTTATGGTAGATGGCAAAGAGTTTTTTGGCGGTGATGTGAAGACCGGTTTGAAGAACTTGCCAGTCGATATGGTGGAAAAACTGAAAACCTATGATAAGAAATCCGATTTGGCACGCATTACGGGTATTGATGATGGTGAGGAGGAAACAGTGCTCGATTTGACGGTGAAGAAGGGGATGAATCAAGGCTGGTTTGGAAACGTGGATTTAGGCGCCGGAACGGAAGACCGTTATACAGGAAGAGCTATGATTAACCGTTTTTATGATAAAACTCAGGTTTCTATTATTGGTTCCGCCAATAATGTGAATGATCAGGGATTTTCGGGAGGAGGACCTCGTTGGAGGCGTAACAATGGATTGAACGCGACTAAAATGCTAGGAGCGAATTTTGCTACAGAAACAGAAAAACTGGAATTGGGAGGTAGTATGCGTTACAACTATCGTGATGCAGATGTAGTAACAGTCGGATCTTCACAGCGTTTTTTGCAGTCGGGGGATTCTTATTCCAATTCAAACAAAGCCAATAGTAATAAGGAAACAGGTTTCAAGGCAGATTTCCGTATGGAATGGCGTCCCGATTCAATGACCAATATTATTTTCCGGCCGAATGTTTCTTATGACAAGACAAGGGGAGCTTCAGTTGCAGAGTCAGGTACTTTTAATGAGGATCCTTATCAGTATGTGGTAAATCCCAATGATTATTTGAACTTTGACAATATAGGGTCTGATGATCCGTTAAGGGATACTCGTATTAATGCTACCAATGAACATAATCTGTCCAAATCAAATAGTTTGTCGGCTAATGCAACATTGCAGCTGAACCGGAAACTGAATAATGAGGGACGTAACATTACATTCCGTGGTTCATTTGGATATGGAGATGATGACAGCGATCAGTATGCTCAATCGGAAACCCGTTATTATCAGATAAAGAACTATTTAGGAGGGGATTCTATAGAACATCGTAATCAATACATTACGATGCCTACTAAAAATTATAATTATACAGCACAGTTTACTTATAGCGAACCTATAGCACGGGCTACTTTCCTGCAATTTAGTTATAGATTCCAATATAAGAATAGCAAGAGTGATAAATCGACATACGATTTGGGGTATCCTTGGGATATAAATGACGGATTACCCGAAAACTATGAAACTGCTTATGTGGATAGCTTGAGTAAGGATGCTGAATATAAATACTTTAATCATGATATTTCTTTGGGACTACGATTTATCCGGGAGAAATATCAGTTGAGTGCCGGCATGTCCTTACAGCCTCAAAATACGAAATTGTCCTATAAGAAGGGAGATTACATGACTGATACCACAAGAACGGTATTCAATTTTGCTCCGAATCTGGATTTTCGTTATCGCTTCTCCAAAGTAAGTCAGTTGCGTATCACTTATCGTGGGCGTAGTAGCCAGCCTAGTATGGAAAACCTGTTGCCGATTGTCGATAATTCCAATCCGTTGAATATCCGTGTGGGTAATCCAGGTTTGAAGCCTTCGTTTGCCCATACCATGCGTTTGTTTTATAACACTTATAATGCCGAGAAGCAGCGTGGCATAATGACTCATGTAAATTTCACTGCTACTCAGAATAGTATCAGTAATAGTACGGTATATGATGAGAATACGGGTGGTACTACTTCAACTCCTCAGAATATCAATGGAAACTGGAATGCGTTTGGATTGTTCGGTTTTAATTCGGCTTTGAAGAATAAAAAGTTTACTATAAATTCTTTTTCTCGTGTGAGCTACCGGAATCAGGTAGCGTTCTTATACAATAAGGAAACATTGCATGATGATAAGAATACGACTACCGGTTTGACTTTGGCGGAGAATCTGAATGGGTCCTATCGGAATGACTGGTTTGAATTTTCATTGAATGGTTCTATTGAGTATACAGCGGAACGTAGCAAGCTGCGTCCTGAAAAGAACCAGAATCCTTATACATTCTCATATGGAGCGAGTACCAATGTCACTTTACCATGGCAGATGACATTGTCTACTAATATCACCAACCAGTCCCGTAGAGGATATGATGATGCCAGTTTGAACAATAATGAACTGATTTGGAATGCCCAAATAGCACAAAGTCTATTGAAAGGAGCTGCAACTGTTAGTTTTGAAATGTACGACATCTTAAAACAACAGAGCAATATCAGCCGTTCTTTGACAGCGGATGTACGTTCGGTTACCGAATACAACAGTATCAACAGTTATTGTATGGTACATTTTATCTATCGTCTGAATATTTTTGGAAGTAAAGCCGCCCGTGACAAGATGATGAATAGCCATAGGGGATTCGGCAGTCCCGGTTTTGGTCCCGGTCCGGGAAGACATGGCCGGCGTCCTTTTTAAATGAAACTATATCTTAATCTTTTCCCAATCTATATTGTTATAGGTTGGGATTTTTTTTATAAGTTTGCTTATAAGTAAATTACTGGAATTATATGGTAGAGTGGAGTATCTTTAATGAAATCTTTGCTGTTGCTTTTAACGTGCTTTATTTTGTGATTATCATCGGAACTATCTTTATAGTGATACTTGATAATCGTAATCCCGTTAAAACAATGGCATGGGTACTTGTGCTCTTTTTCCTGCCCATTGTGGGGCTTGTGTTCTATTTCTTTTTCGGCAGAAGCACACGTAAGGAGAAATTGATCAGCAAGAAAGGGTTCACCCGTCTCATAAAACGTCCCATGGCAGAATACCAGGCGCAAAAGGCGTTTAAGTGTCCTGATGAACAGTACCAGTTGATGCGTTTTTTCCGGAAAGTGAATAATGCTTTGCCCTTTGAAGGAAATGCGACGGAAGTTTTTACGGATGGTTATTCCATGCTGTATTCATTGATGAAAGAAATCAGTAAGGCAAAGCATCACATCCATTTGCAGTTTTATATTTTTGAGGATGATCCGGCAGGCAGGTTGCTGCGCGATTTGTTGATAGATAAAGCGCGGCAGGGAGTAGAAGTGCGTTTACTATATGACGATGTGGGCTGCTGGAAAGTTCCCCATGCTTTTTTTGATGAAATGCGGGGAGCAGGTATTGAGGCACGCAGTTTTTTGAAAGTCCGTTTTCCTTTATTTACCAGTAAGGTAAATTATCGTAATCACCGTAAAATAGTAGTAATCGACGGTCGTGTGGCTTATACGGGAGGGATGAACATTGCTTTGCGCTATATGAAAGGCTTTCCATGGGGGATATGGCGGGATACTCACATTAAAATAGAAGGAAAAGCGGTATATGGGTTACAGACTGCTTTTTTGACCGATTGGTATGTAGTAGACCGTACCCTTATCACTTCCTCCCGTTATTTCCCCGAAGTCGGAATCTTTGGAAAGGCTCTGATACAGATTGTCACTTCCGATCCTGTAGGCGAATGGCGGGATATTATGCAAGGGCTACTGATAGCTATCAGCAGCTCCCGAAAGTATTTTTATATACAAACACCTTACTTGTTGCCTACCGAACCTATTCTGATGGCATTGAAAACGGCAGCTTTGGCAGGCGTGGATGTTCGCATTATGATACCGGCACGTGCCGATACATGGATAACACATTTAGGTTCGTTATCTTATTTGGATGATATCATGCGTGCGGGTGTCAGGATTTACCTTTATCAGAAAGGTTTTTTGCATTCCAAGCTGATGGTCAGTGATGATACTCTTTCTACGGTAGGTTCTACAAATATGGACTTCCGTAGCTTTGAGCATAATTTTGAGGTGAATGCCTTTATGTATGATCCGTCCTCAGCATTGCTGTTGAAAGGTATTTTCCTGCAAGACCAGAAGGACGCCATCCTGTTGCAGAGAAAAACATGGATAAAGCGTCCTTGGTATCAAAAAGCACAAGAATCTATTGTCCGGTTGCTGGCACCGTTGCTTTGAAGAAAGAGAAGTTCACACTGCCATATGCACGGCGCTCAATAAAATGGGGGTCATCCTCAAAATGATTCTCTTTGCCATGTTCCAGTACCAGTAATCCGTCTTCCTTTAAAATCCCGCTTTCGAAAATACGGGTGGGGATGCTTTCCAACTCTTTCAAGGCGTATGGAGGGTCGGCGAAGATGAAATCAAATTGCTCGCTGCATTTGTCTATAAATCTAAAGACATCAGCACGGATAGGAAAACATTTGTCAGTCTTCACTTCACGCATCACCTGTGAGATGAAAGAAAGGTGCTGGGGATCTTTTTCTACTGAAATAACCCGGTCACAACCGCGTGAAACCAGTTCTATACTGATGCTGCCCGTACCGGCGAAAAGGTCCAAGGCTGTAACTCCGTCCTCGAAGTCAAAATAATTGTTACTTAATACATTGAAAAGGTTCTCTTTGGCGAAATCCGTTGTCGGACGTGCCTTGAATGTATGAGGCACATCGAAACGGCGCCGTTTGTATATACCGCTGATTACTCGCATAATAATAAGGTTTGCATGTCAAAAGGTATCTCTTCTATTTTACTTATCTCGGAGCGGTTGAATTCCGCTTTGGGGCTGATGACGAATACCTGGCGCAGATAATTGCGCAACTCTTTCAGTAATTCTTCTTTGTCCTTTAATATTCCTGTCAAGTGCAGCTCGTCTCTTTCCTGATTATAATTTAATTGTTGCCATACATATAATAGGTAATACACACGGTCTGTGGTTTGTTTGCATGGAAATGAGTTGATCAGTAATAAGTTGCCCTTATCAAAACAAAAAACTTCCATTTGTTGCTCGCGTATGTATGTATATAGTTTCCGGCTGTTACCCAACCGGCTTTTCCGGGCGAAATATTCAGTCAGCGGGCTGGCGGTGGAGAAGAAACGAGCTGTAGGAAAATGTTCAGTCAGTAACAAATGGGTATGTTTGTCCATAGCAAAAAGTATTACCACATTGCTTCTTCCCAGGACATTGCAAAGTACAATCTCGTTATTTCCTTTAGCTTTAGGAAAATTATGATAGAAAATTGTATCCATCTGTTCGTCTTCGAATAATTCCAAAGGAACAGGGGTGAAACGGGGGGAGTCATACAAGATGTTAACCCGTTTATACGGATACTTCAGCGCTTCTGTTTTAGTCAGCATATCTTTCAGATTGGCCGTCATGGAATATCCGGTGTTGACCGGATGCGGAACAAAGCAGAAATCATTATCTGTCAGTGGGTTATAGATAGAAAAAGAAAATCCATCCGCACTGAGGCGGATGGATAATGTATATTGTT
>ENA-OPVU01000241-OPVU01000241.1-human-gut-metagenome-genome-assembly--contig:-NODE-241-length-40046-cov-3.838464_pt1 | contig 40046 bp, 36 predicted proteins | sample MGYA00241497_ERZ501986 | MGnify/ENA primary metagenome ERZ501986 (study PRJEB25962, sample SAMEA2042995) | human gut metagenome | biome: human gut; feature: human-associated habitat; material: faeces...
GTTCTGTATTGATAATATGTGTCTTTTCCACACATTATTTTTCGTTTCACATATTTTTAGTACCATTCCAGTACCATTGCATTTTTTCATTATTGTGTGCAGTTCTGGTGGTTTGCAGGTTGGTTTGCTATTCACAGAATAATATTCTGTCGGTTTGCTTGTCCACCTATGGAAATTATAATCTGCAACCGCTAATTCTGCAATAAGAAGTTTTGTGGTACTAATGGATAGCATCATCCTTTTTCATATCATTCATCAATTTATCAAAATCACTTTCATATTATAGTTGGCAAAATAAACAGGATATTTTTGTTATGTAAACTAAAAAGGAAGTAGAGATTAAATCCCTACTTCCCAATCATACAGTTTTTCTTTATGATATTTCTGGATTTCTGTAACCATCTGATGTGATCACGCAGTTCTTCCCAGGAAACATCTTCCGGTGATTTGTGAAGAATATTTGTCAGATAATCCAGATAGGCACGAATGTAGGTACAATAGTTTCTTATTTTTTCTGAGAGAAAAAGTATCAAAAAGGTATCAAGACATAAAAAGACCTGAAATCATGTCTTTTTAACATGATTCCAAGCCTTGTAAAATATTTAGCATACTGTATTTTTCTATTCAGATACCATCTTAATTTGCACTATCTATGCTAACCGAAACAACAAAGTGCTTGACATTCACAAGTGTTTGCTGTTTACATGTCATTTTTTTGTTTTTTTAATTCTATACCCACCAGTACAACAGATAGCACAAACGCTGAAAAATCAGCAACAGGTCCCGCAAGCAATACTCCCATAATTCCGAAACGAAGCGGGAGCAGCAGGGTAAGCGGAATCAACAAAAAGGTCTGCCTTGTTAATGCCAACAGAGCACCTTTTAACGATTTTCCTATTGCGGTAAAAAAACTGGAAGAAAGCAACTGCACACCATTTACCAACACCATGAAAAGATAGGTACGCATGAACAAAACAGCAAATTCAAAATACAGCTCGTCCCCATCTCCGAATAGCGAAATGATAGATTGCGGAAAAAATTGAAATGCGATGAAAGCAATAGTGGAAACAACAAGGTTCCATTTTATCGCAAGCAGGTAAGCCTCCCGTACACGATGGTATTGCCCTGCCCCATAGTTGAAGCCGATAATCGGCTGTGTTCCCTGCGAGATTCCTACAACAATCGCAAGGATTATGGCATTTGTTTTCATAACGATTCCGCAAGCAGCTAAGGGAATATCTGATCCATATTTTGTTAATGCGCCGTAATAAGTCAACGAATTGTACTGAATGATTTGAATCACGGTAACTGCAATCTGGTTTGAGCTGCTGCTGATTCCCATGCTGCAAATTTTCATGCTTTCTTTGATGTCCAATAAAAACGACTCTTTTTCAAAATGGATTGTTTGGAAACGCCATAGATAACGGAGTGCGAGTATGAAGGAAAAAATTTGCCCAATAACTGTTGCCCAAGCTGCGCCGGCAATTCCCCAATCGCAAACAAAAATAAAAATGGGGTCAAGAATGGTATTGATAATAGCTCCCACAACCATGCAGACCATTGAATACTTTGGTTTTCCATCTGCTCGAATCAAATTGCTCATACCATTCGTTACAATGAGAAACGGCATTCCAATCAATGTTATGCTGGCATACTGCTTTGCATATGGAAATACATCTGTCGTTGCCCCAAATGCCTTTAGGAGCAAAGACAGAAAAGTTTCTCCAACCAGCAAATAAATAATTCCGAAAATTCCCATCAGAACAATACCATTTCCCGCTGCTTTGGCGGCAGCTTTCGGCTCTTTGCGTCCAAGACAGAGGGAAACACGGGAAGCACTGCCAATTCCGACCAGTAGTGCAATGGCAAGGCAGATGGTAGAAAACGGGTAGGCAACATTGGTTGCTGCATTTCCCAAATAACCGACCCCTTGACCAATAAAAATCTGATCCACAATATTGTAGATTGAGCCGACAAGAGACGCCACAATACTGGGAACAGCAAAATTTTTCAACAGCTTTGAAATTTTTTCATAGCCCAAAGGATTTTCAGTCATTGAACTCCTCCCCCTTTCTCTCTATATGGAGTTCCGATGTGATATTTCTGCCCGCCTGTATTAAGAAATCCATAAAAAGGTTCTGCTCGGATTCGCTCATACCCTGCAATAAAAGAGCTTCTGTCTTTTCGCATACCGTCTGTACCTCATCAATTACAGACAGCGCACGTTCCGTAGGATACAGCTTACACGTCCGCTTATCCTTATCATTTGGGGAACGCATAATCATTCCCTGCTTTTCTAATGCCGCAACTGTCCGTACAATATTGCTCGGATGAACATAAAACATATCCATTAAAGAATCCTGTAAAATGCCGGGCGAACGACAGATTTTGATTAAGAACATATATTGACTGTTGTTGATTCCATAGGGGGCAAGTTGCTTGTCCAAATAGATTTTGTAAAATCGGTCTGTTACGGAAAGCCATTTTAATAGTTGCATAGATATATACCTCCAATCGGAACGTATTATACATCAATATGCGTGCGCACGCAACTACTTTTAACATTATATCTGCCGCTTTGTCCTCATAAACACAAATCAATTCTACATCTATAATCTCTACTGCTCTGCTACGACTATTATTCATTTTCCCGACCCATTCAAGCTGATTTTCTGCCTTTAGCTGTTCTGTTACTCCCTGCTTGTCGGCATATTCCTATGGGCTTTTCTTTTTCGGAAGGTAATGCAAGCTCTGGAAGGTAATAGTCGCCCTGCTTTGCATACCAAAGACCGTTTCTTTCATCATAAATCCTGTTTTCCATAATGTTTCCTACCTTTCCTCTTGATTATTTCTAAAGTGTTTCCCACGCTGTTTAGACTGTTGTACTGCCTTTGCCTGCTCTAAAAGGCTGTCCATCTGTTTACTTCCGAACGCCTTTTTCAGCAGTTTATAATTTTTGTTTTCCGCACGGAGGTTTTCATTCTCTCCCACCAATTTCTCATTCGTTTTTGTCAATCTCTCATTTTCACGGTGAAGATTGCTGTTTGTGATATTCAGCCGATAATAGCTGTCATACGCTTCAAAATATCTGATAAGAGCCGTTTTAACAAGCGATTTCAGCTTTTGTACCAAAGGCTCTGCCAGTTTATTTTTATACGTTTTTGCAGACATCAACCCCTGTGACTCTGGTAGCTGATATTCAGGAGAAGTGTCAAGCACCTGCTCAAGCGTTTTCAAGTTCTCAATGCCGTGCCGCTCCATGACAGCGGAAAGACAATATTTTTCCTTAAGCATCATAGTGTAAGCAGTATGTAATGAGTTTCTTTTCTGAGAATAAAAGAATTTGTTCAATCCCCACCTGATATTCTTTTCAAATGAGCTTAATTCTCTATCAGCATCTTTCTTCTTTGGTGACAGTGCCAAAATATCCATATATGTCAGATACTTACATAAGTAATTTCTTACCGTTTGTTTCGATATATGATTTGTCCGTGCAACTTCATCAATCCCGCAAGAGCGAATCTTTACATTTCCTATATAGGGAAGCACACCAGCAATTATTGTATAACGCTCGTGCATAACCCTGATTTGCTCAGATTCAAGACTCTCTATATCTGGCACATTTCCAATAGCCTCAAACAGTTCAGTATCCGTACAAGGTATATATGTTTCAAATACACAAAAATCAGATGTATATTCCATATCTTCTAACGTGACATTACACCTGATTTCAATGATGTCATCTCTGGAAGATAAAACGTTCACATAAGCACTCTGAACAGCATCATATGCCTTAAAGATTTCGTTGCACTTTTGAACAGATTTCTTCTCACAGCGACCTTTGTAATTTTTCTTTCTCATAGTAGTTCCTCCTGGTATTTTTAATTTGCAAGAGATATTATGAGGCAATGATATTTCCCAAAAATCTTCTCCCAAAAACATGTTTCTATTTTGGGGGAGCTTATCTTCGTTTTTGGGAATTTGTTTTTGGGTGTCCTCAAACCATTGATTTTACTGGCTTTTCGACTTCCAAAATATTTTCCCAAAAATGACTATAAAAAATATCACTATGTCCAAGGGCAAATCCCTTTATCCTGTTTGGGGCAATCTTCTTTATCCTCGGTTATCGTGATAAAGGTCTTCGCCCTCGAACAACAATAGCCAGATAATTCGATTACTCTTAGGGATATTTTGAACACTCATAACTCTCTAAGCATCAGTATTTACAAGGTTTTTACTACATTGGGTAAGGATAAAAATAGACCTTGGAATGAGGTATTATTACACTCATTTCAAGGTCTATTACTTGTTCCTTATTTACTTGTCAGGCTAAATCATTTTGCCCTTTAACAGTGGCTCTTACTCAAACTCTTAATTGTAAAGTTGTTTTGAGGTGTTTATGGTTGGGTTTTGTGGATAAAATCCAGCAGTTTTGTCTGAATTCTACCTATTGCGTGGATTTTTTGATGATTGTATTGTCATTTTATTGTCACTAATTACTAGATTTTCCTTCTAAACAAACAGCATTTTCAAATATATGCTTTGATTCATCCTTGAATTTAAAATCTGGTTGTCCTTGCCTTGCATAATATGCCGAAAATCTATTGAGAATACTTTTAACAAAAAACTCTTGTACTTTTACCTCAGATTTTTCGAACTCCTTAGCAAAGTCCTCCGGTGAATATGTAATTACTTTTCTAAAATTAATATACCCACCTTGATAAATATCATTGCGTGGTAACCAATGATAATAATCTGAATAATTATTTTTTAAAGCTTTTTCTATAGCTTTTATCTTTTTATCTTTTTTCTCAATTCCACTTGTAATTATACTTACTACAGAATCATTATCATCTATCTCACACACCAAAATTCTATCGGTTTTAGGCTTTCCATCCGCACGTATTGCAAGATCACATGGTGGCGATAGAACAATACATGACATTGAGTCTCTTTTCGATGTATAAATTCCTCCTGTTCTAATTTCATTTGTAACAGGTGGTTTAATATACATTTCCTCTGTTTCGTATGCCGGAACTTCTGTATCAATTAATTCTTGGATATGGGAAACCACATATCTCAATAAAACTTTTTCAGTATCAACTCCTTGGCTTTTCTTTAATTTCCAAATATTTATTTGTGGATACAGATTATTCCAAAAAATCTTAGTCATTGCTTCTTCAATAATCCCCACCCCACTTATTACAGAAAATAATCCGGTGTCAGAAATCTCACATAATTCGGTAACAATTTCCTCTTGGTTAGCCTCACCTTTTTTGTAAATAGGAATTCCTAATGAATCCGCACTTGTATCTGGAGTTCCTGTAAATATAGCAATAGGTACTCTTAATTTTTCTGTTATCATATGAATCACTTCATTTCCACTATGCTCTCCTAGATTTATATCAATAATTGCTCCATTATATGTACTGTCTATCATTTCCATAGCTTTATCAACAGATTCTGCAATTACTAATTCATAAATAGTCTGTCCATTTCCTCTATTCATTCTTTTTATAGTTGTTTGAAACGCTTCAACATCCGATAATGAATCCTCTACAAGTAAAAATTTGTACATTAATCTTATTCCTCCGTACATAAAATAAAATGAGCACCTTCATCTTCCTGAATTGCCGTTAATATTAATTTATTCCTATTCGCCGCCTCACCTGCTATTGCAAGCCCCAATCCGGTTCCTTCAGGTTTAGTTGAAAACTCTGGTTCAAAAATCACTCCACTCTCAAGTAATTCTTCACTTATTCCTGGTCCAGAGTCCCTAACATCTACATTGAAACCATTTTCTTTTTTCTTAACTATTATACTTATTTTTTTATCTGCTGATGCCGACTCATTAACCCAAAAAATACTATTATCAATGATATTTACGATAATGGTGTATATATCTTGTTTCCATCCCGTATATTCAATTTGACTATCGCATTTGAACTCCAGTCTAATTCCACTCTGAGCTATTTCATGAGAAAAAACATCAATAGCATTTTTTATTTCTTCTGATAAGTTAAATTTAGCCTTTGTATCTCTTTTCTTGGCCGCCAAAGGATCCAGTCTTCCAAACAGCTTAACAAATAACTCTGAATTATCAGCTATCCCATTTGTAAGTTTTACAATCTCATTGTAATCATCTTCATTTCTGTTTATCATAAACTCATTTCCAAAAAATATTAAATTAGGTATTTGATTTTTAAAGTAATTTAAAGGACGTCTGCCCTCGTGCAAAATAATATTTACTATTTTTCCTAATGTTGCCTGTCCTTGATAAACTGCAACAGCTTTTTTGATTTCTTCAATTGCTTCGTTTTTCTTATTTTGTTCTTTGTCAATAATTTTATTTACTTCCTCAATCGTCGTTTTATTCATTCCTGAATGTTTTAAAGCGACCGAAATAGATTGCTTAAGCGGTTCATAATCATATAATCCATTTAACTGATTTTCTATTTTCTTTGATGGTCTAGAAATTTCCATCTTTTTTCTGAAAATATAACGCCTTTGTTCTAATTCTAGAATAATTTTTTGTGTTATATTAACAAGTGCTCTATATGCCTCATTATTCTTTAATCCATCTCTTGCACTTTTTTCTTCAAGTCCTGATAATTCTTCCGATTGAATATGAACATATCCAACCACTTGATTACTACCTATTTTAAATGATGGACGCTGAACCCTCTGTTCGTTTAATTTTAGCCAATCAAAATCAGGGTCACCTAACGGACGTATTCTAAATCCATTCCTGTATACACCTATTCCATTGACATCATTTAGTAATTGGCGTGCTTGTAACTTATTAACATAATTATCGTGTTCGTCTTTCAACCCCCTCGATATTAACTGTTCTATAGCATCCTTATCTCTGTCATATACTCTTATGTCAATATTTAGTGCTCCACATCCTGTCTCGCCATAATTAACAGGAATAATCTCTTTTGCCCCATTTTTTATTTTCTTATTCTCATATGTAATGTTTCCTCTACCGTCGCGCCCAATCTTCCCACTAATTCTATAATCATATAAATCAAGAATAGGATATGGTTTGATTTCTTCCGATATGTTATCAGATTTCTCTAAATAAAAATCCTCAAAACTAAGAATTATATGGAATTGATCATTATCTTCTTGTTTAGGTGGAATCAATTTTTTTAGTTCAAATCTTAATTTTCTTATTGCATCCTCATCCCAGTAATCATTCTCACTTAGTTGTGAATGAATAATTAGTTTTGTACCTGATGTGCTATCCGTCTTTCTTGTATTTATAGGAATCTTTATTTGATCCAAATACTCCACATCTGCCAATTTATTCCAATCTAAGGAAAGAGTTGTTTGAACACCATTTTTATCCGTTGTGATCATTTCAAAATCATTTCCAAGAATACTCGCCGCATATCGTCCAATTCCTTTTCGTCCTTGCATAATTCTACCATGTTCACTTGTCCTTTTATTATGCTTATATGCCGTAGAAGGAACCAACCACTTGTTAATTACATCTTCTGGTGTCATTCCAACTCCATTATCTTCAATCCTAATTTCCAAACAATTGGACTCATATATCTTTTTGAATACTATCGTTGCATCAGGCGAATCCGCATCATAGCAATTTTTTACTAATTCAACAATTGCGGCATATTCATCTTGAATTAATTCTTCTCCTATTGTTAATACATGTCGTCCAGCTGGTCTAATTTCATATGTACTTAGGTATTCACCTTGAATCTCTGCTGCTTGTTTTAATAATGCTTCCTTCTCTTCCTGAAGCTTATTAAGTCGTTCTTCAATTTCATTTATATTATGTTGACTCATCTTCTTCCTCCAATCTATTCAATTCTTCTTTTATTGCCTCTGCAATTGCATTTGCCATCAGCGGAGGTACCGCATTTCCAATTTGAACGAACTTTGCCGTTCTCGGTCCTTCAAAATAAAAGTCATCTGGAAATGACTGTATTCTAGCTGCCTCTCTAACAGATAATGATCTACATTGTTCTGCATCCGGATGAATATAATAATGCCCATCTTTTGAAATATGTGCTAGCATAGTATGTGCATAAGGCATATCCCCCTCAACAACTTTATATCTATCCAAAAACGATGTATTATTACGATGAAATTGAAGTTCTTGTGGCAAATCATTGTAACTCATTCTTTTATGATTATCATTCCACATTTCAATAGCAATTCGATATATATCTCTATCTACTTCTCTTACTCGTCTAGTCTGATGATCTGTTAATATATCATTTTGTTTTCTTATTCCTGTTAATTCCAAATAATCGTTTATCTCTCCATTATATTCATTATTGGTTTCACCAGGAGTCAATGGTGCTAAATCATTCAAAATATCATTTACTGTTGCATTATATTCAACATGCCTAAACTCCGGATAATAAAGATCTAAATCTTTTCTCCACCCAATTATTATTATTCGTTTTCTTCTTTGTAATACGCCAAAATCATTTGCATATACTTCTCGATATTCAATATCATATCCTACCGTTCTAAGACGCTGTTGTATACGTTTCCAGATTACTCCCTTTTTGGCAGTCAACATTCCTGGAACATTTTCAAACACAAACATTTTAGGTTTATATTTATTCAAGAATCTTGCGTATTGTATATACAAATCATTTCTGGGATCGTTTTCCATTCCATTTGGATCTGAAGCTCTGCCAACTAACGAATATGCTTGGCAAGGTGGTCCTCCAATAATCACATCAACATGTGTCACTCCATTTTCTTCCATGATTGCATCTATCTCATGAAAAATATTTTTATATGTCTTATCAGATATTTCAGAATTAATCACCGTATGAATAACTTCTTCTGGGACATAATCATACAATTCTTCTTTTGTAATCGTCCCTTTTAAATAGTCACGATAAACATCTAGTTGCTTTGTCTTCTTCAGATAATAGTAACACGAACGAGTTTTCAAGGTTTCGGATGCATATGTATTCATTTCTACATGTGCAATCGGATTAAATGAATGATTAAAAAAACCTTCCGATAGTCCTCCCGCGCCTGAAAATAAATCTATGAAATTCAATGTATTTTTCTCCGTAAACATCCTACACCTCTAAGCCATCTATTTTATTCAGCATCTTTCTTACTTGTTTCATTCATTTTATTTGCATATAATTTCAATCTATTAAGTAATTTCTGATTATCCACCATTTCATTTAAAATATGTATTTTTTTATGACAATTTGGACATAATGCCACAACATTTTCCAATACATCTTCTCCACCATGTGAGAGCCACTCCACATGGTGCGACTCTAAATATGGTGTACCATCTACATCAAATGGAGCCTTATGATAATTACCATTCATATCAGAAAGCTCACATATGCCGTGCGCTCTTCTCTTTGCAAGTTCCGAAACAACTTCGCTTCTTTTATATGGTGAAGATTTTGTTCCCATCTGTTTTGACGATTTTTTACTTTTCTCTTTTTCGTATTTTTTTAACAATTCTTCTTCCGACAACGTACTTATTTTTTTGCTTCTGCTAATATATTCTTTTTCATTTTTATCTTCATATACTGGAAACAACTTTAGTTGAAAAAACCAATTATCCATTTCATTTTCCGGAACTATTTCACAGCAGTAATCCATTTGTCGACATATATTCACATTAACTGACATGTGATAATTTTCATTTTCCTTTTCAAATGTCAAATCTCTAAATACATCTGATTTACTATTATTTGAGTGTTTCTCTAAATATTTTTTTTCTTCTAGATACTCTTTTTCGGAATATACCTTAAATTGTCTATCCGTCCTGTATGCCAGCATTCGTTCAAAAACTTCATCAATATTTGCACAATACTGAACAAATTGAGCCAGCATCCCCTTAAAATTCAATGTCCCGTTATGAAACTTTTTATTTGCAATTACTTGTGTATTATTCTGATATATATTCAAAATATTCATTTCAACCGCAATCATACCCGCTCCATAATTTACACCATTATGCACACAACCATAATTCTTTGTACTTTCAACAAAATCATGGTTATGTTCTAAATAATATCTAAATGAAACTTTGTCCTCAATAATATTTTCTCTCTCCATATACATTATCCATTCTGACAATATCAAAACTTTATGCCATCATTCTTTTCTGCTCACCCACATTACGAACAACAACATATTCATCTTCTTTTTCTTTCTCCAACTGTTTCTTTGCAAACTTCGCAATCGGTTCAGCCACAGCCAATGCCAATCTTACCGGAACTGCATTCCCTATCTGCTTATAAACCAAATCCAGTTTTGCATTATCGTTTCTATTACTTGTTCCCCTGCTAAAATCATACCAATCAGGGAATGTCTGTATTCTGGCAATCTCTTTAACTGACAGCCTTCTATTGTTTTCTTCACCATCGCTAAAGATATATTTGTCCTTACCTACATGTACCATAGGCTCTCCTGCAGGATGGATAGGTGCCTGTCTTCCAGATGCCTGAATCGTAAAACTTGGTTGTGACCAAAGTTTCTTTCGGTTACGTGACATAAATATAGTCGAATATGAGCCTGTAAAATAATCTCCCGGATTATCTTCCAAATCACCAATCGCATCACGAAGTGTTACTACTTCTTTTAAGCCTTCAACCCCATACCCATGTGTAGGTTCTGGATGTACATATTCAAAGTCTATATCATTTCTGACACCAACCAAAATCACTCGTTCTCTTATCTGTGGCACACCATATTCTGCCGAATTTAAAAGCTTGTGATATATCGTATACCCTGCTGCTGCAAAATCCTGAACAATCTGTTTAAAAACCTCGCCCTTGCCAAGAGTCATCATTCCTTTTACATTCTCAGCCACAAAAATTTTCGGTTTGCTCTGCATCAAACAACGAATAAAATGCAAATATAAAAAGTTTCTCTTATCATCAACCAATCTCGGTCCAGCCTCAGAAAAACCCGGACAAGGGAAACCTCCTAATACAATATCTGCCTTAGGAAACTCCTTTATCTTTCTTATATCGCTCTTGTCCATATATATATATTTACCCGCATTCTGTGCATAGGTTTCTCTTGCCTCATCAAATATATCGTTTACATAAATCGTATTAAACACATTATCATTAATGTTTTCATCAAAAATCTTTTTATCAGCAAATGCAGCTTCCATAACTTCTTCGCCCATAACGGCTTTTAATCCAGCTAATTCAAATCCTAAATCAAGACCACCACATCCCGAAAACAATGACAGCAAGTTCCATTTATTCGGATCATAGTTGAGTTTATCAAACTCTATTTCTTCACTGCAATCAGCAAACGCTTGTCTTTCTTCTTCGATTTTAGCATTCAAAAGTTCCTTGACTTCATCCACTTTATAATCTGGAGCTGGCTTAAATTTGCCACGCCCTCTTTCTTCTAAAATAACAGCCATGGTTTCACCTCTAAATTATTCTATCTGTCCCAGCATTGTCATCATCAATGTCGTCTGTTGTTTTAATGTTTAGCTTTTTCATATAATGCAGCAATCTGTTCGCCACTTCATTTCCCTTAACAGTTAACGGTTGATCATACACCAATTCTGGAATAAGTTTATTGTCTTCAGCATTCCAATACACTTGAACCGAAAGTGGTCTGTCTCCATCCCATTTTCCTGCAAATGTACGATAATTCAATGCCTTACATGCAAAGTAAATATCAGGGTGCATCTTCACATACTCTTTAATCGGAACCATTTTATCAATTACATCTTGTGCCGAATTTACATTTTCATCCATCAATATGTAATTGGCTATTCCGCTATTCTCAATAACCTGTCCTGACACCATAGCATTTCGTTTATCATCTGCCAAATTACTACCTGCATACACATCAATTACCTGTTCTTCTGTAAGTAGCATTTTACCTGATAAATCTCCACTATTCTTGTTTAAAAGTTCAAACTTCCATCCCAAAGTGATAGCACCCTTTTCAGTTCTCTTAAACTTATTCTTATATATGAGCATTCTTTCTTCAAATCTATCGCTTATAGCCATTGTCGATTGCTCAATAATATTTACCCAATCCTCGCCGAACAATTGCTCTGCTCTATCTGCACTCATCTTATTCTCAATAAAATCAGCATTTTCTTTTTTATATGATATTTTTATTTCCTCCTTGTCAGATGCTGATTCTGCTAAAATATAAATATCTGTCTTAGGTTCGCCTTTATGGCAAGTTGGTTTTCCCGAAAGAATTATTTTATAATTCTTCTCTTGGAACACGAACTCCGTTCCTTCAGCCATAAATGCTAATATTCTTCTTTCTGCATCACCAAAATTTCCCATAACAAGACCTCCTAGTATTGTTTTCTACATATCTCTTCTTTTCCTATGTTTTCAAATGAATTAACTTGTGGCTTTCCAATGTCTGTTGCATTTTTCTTAATAAACTCAAACAATTCAGGATAGTTTTCCAGATAATAATACATTTGAGGACATATAAAATTCCGATTAAACTTCCGAAGTGTTTCCAAGTCTATTTCCTTGGTCATCTGAAAAGATAAGATAGGCATGGCATATGTGTGTCTTGTAAGGAAATCATCTATCCTTTCACATACCTGTTCATCTTCCTTGTATTCCTCTTTCCAAGTGTTGATGTCTATTTTTCGTCCCAAATGAATCTTTCCCACTATCATTTTCATTGGACTACTCACATACATATATGCCAATATTTCTTCATCTGGAAATGTTCTTCTATATTCAAAAATCTTGCTTCCTTCTTTAATCCTGTTATACCATTCAGGTTTAAAGCTTAACAACATTGTCCGCATACCTTCTCCTATCCACCCAAGTCATAAGATTTAGCCATATAAATTATATCATATTTATAAGTCCAATAATCTGTACTCAGGCATCCAATTTTTTCTGTGTAGTCCTTGCAGCTATTAGAAAAAAGTATACAAAAACTCAAGATAATTCTACCACAAATACCAGGTTTTCTCCACTACAAAATCTTAACAATTCTATTGATTTTGTATCATCTCCCTCTCCCCTCTCTAACCTTCTCGCCAATCCACTCCAGAAACTTATCAAGCATCGACTTTCCTTCAATCACAAAATTTTTCATAAATTCATACGCTTTATCCAGTTTCTCCCTCAGTCCTTTGTTTTCCTCTTTCAGATTTTGTTTTTCATACCTCAGCCGGATAACCTCTTCCTTTAGATAATAATCCCCATCACCCTGCTTTATCAGGTCATCCCTAAATTTCTTAATCTCTGACAATTCTTTCTCTGCCTGAGTCAGTTTTTCATTTGCGTTCTCAAATACTGCAAGAGCCTTATTAAGTGCTACCTGCACATCTGCCAACTGTTTCTTTTTATCTGCAATAATATCTTCCAATTCCTGACTATCAGCAACCAAAGCTTTATTATATTTTTCTTGTGTAACCCCTTCTTCCATGATTCTATCTTTCAGGGATGTTACTATCGCTAAGGTCTTTTCCGCTTCCTCTCGTTCTGTTTTCAGGCACATTTGTTGTTTATGAATCTCATCGCTCAACTGAGCTTCGTGTTCTTCTTTCAATCCAATTACAACGCCGATATCTTCAAGTTCCTGCTCCAGCTTCTTGACTTCGCGGCTACGCTCCTGCTTTTTATAGTCCAGCACCGATAAGTGTGGCTTATGTGTATCCAGCTTCTTCCACTCAATACCATATTTATCCATAATGATGGCAATATCCTCTTTCTCTGCCTCCGACCACTGCTGCCATTCGGTATTACCCTTACCCTCACTTTCAAAGCCTCTGGATGCAAGTGCACCCTTAAGCGAATTCTTTGTTTCTAATCCTCTCTTATTACCTGTTGAAAATGGTACAAAATCTATATGCACATGTGGTGTCTCTTCATCCATATGGATATAAGCCCCAAATACATATAGCTGCGGATTCCTACGAATAAATAGCTCCACATAATCTTGTAATGCCTTAACAGCAATATTAGCCATATCACTTCCTACTCCGGTATCGTCTCTGTTCCCTATCTGCACAATGACTTCATAAAAAAGTTTCTCCTGCTTGCTTCTTGAAATCTTGTCATAATAATTCTTAATCTGCCTGTCTTTGCGTTTCTGCTTGGCATTATACTTTTTAAGGGAATCATCAAACAATTTGTGATATACCGTTTTCAAATCTTCATGCACAAGAGTGATATTATTTTTTGTTCTGTCAGCATCCACATTTGCCGCAATAAATGCTCTTGTATTATGACCAAGTGACCCTTCCCAATTCATAAAACTAATCGTTCTTTTCATTCGAAATCAACCTCCTTTTCCTATGTATGCGTACACCTCCTTCTTATCCGTAATCGTGCCGGATACGGCACATATCAGCAAATTTCCCAGCGAAGGTTTTGTTACTTTTGTCAAAAGTAACGCAAAAGCACTTTTGACACCTGCGGTATCAAAAATGCAGACCCGCAAGCGGGTTTTGCGCCCTGCCGGGAGCTATAGTCGCGGATATGCGACATATTGTTTACCACCAGCAGCTCCACTTCATTTGAATTCTACAACTTGCCTCTATCCTGCCAAAGCACACAAGAACATCTCTATACTCTGACAGGAATAAATGAGCTATGTATCGTGCCATTCTTTACATCTAGTGAAAGCAATTCACCATATCATGTAATACAACTTCCTCTGCTATCAGCCTTGCTTCCATTCTCAGCCTATACATTTCTGTAAAAGAATTTTTATTCTTCGGCTTATGCTTTTGCAGCCATTCTGTTTCAATATCCTCAAGCAATTCATAAGCCACTTCATTTACCTCTGCCGCCTTTTGGTTCAGTTCCCCGAATCGCAATAAACTTCGATACCGCTGTGGATATTCTGACTTCAAATATTGCATCCACATGTGTCCGTATTTTCCAACATTTGCACCATCTTCCTTAATATCTAATGCAATTAACGGATAAAGCAATCCGTCTCTTTCCTCATACTGAACACCTATTTTTTCAAATAATGTTTTCTGTTTCATGGCAATCGCTTCCTTTCGATATTCAACACATTTTTAATCTTCCTCATTAACTGTCAGCCTCTCCATACCTGCCAGAGTACGAGGCGTTTCACGAAACGCCTCCAATATCTCCAGCATAGTCCGGATTGGTGTTAGCAGCTCCGAATCCATATCATCCGCTTTTTGTAACCGCTCCAGTTCTGCTTCAATGTGCTGTAGATTCTGCCGAAATGATACCAGCATTAGCGGATTGCCTATAGCCACAACCTTCTGATGCAGAATGCTTTGTATGATATACTCTTGTCCTGCACCCGCACATTTTAACGCGATTAGTAAGTTCCTCATTTTCTTCCGGTGACAAGCGAAATGCCACTGTCACCGTTCTCCATCTGTTTTTTGCATCTCTATTTTTTTCTGACATTGATAAGTTCCTCCCTTTCTGAATCCAGATGCACAGCCATATCTGACTGCACCGTTGGAAATAAATGTGCATAATGATAAGTGATATCCACTGCCTCATGTCCTACTCTTTCGGCAATCGCAAGTGCCGAATATCCCATATGAATCAGCAGTGAAATGTGAGAATGCCTGAGTCCATGAATCTTGATTCTCTTGACTCCTGCCAGTTTTGCGCCTCTGTCCATCTCGTGATGCGAATAACTCTTTGAAATGGTGAAAATCCTATCATCATTACTAATGCCATCCAATCTACTAATAAAATCTTCAATTTCAACAGCAAGAAAATCCGGCATAACAATCACTCGATTACTCTTTGGTGTCTTCGGATCTGTAACCACATCCTTACATTCCAGCCTTTGATATGATTTATTGATGCGAAGTGTTTTCTTCGTAAAATCAAAATCGGCTGGTGTCAGTGCCAACAGTTCTCCTTCACGAATTCCTGTCCAATACAGAATTTCAAATGCATAATATGAGATTGGCTTGTCAGCCACCTGCTCAATAAATGCCTGATACTCCTCCTGAGTCCAAAACATAATTTCCTTCGACTCTTCCTTCCCCATAGAACCGGCTTTTCGAGCCACATTATCCTTCAAATCATACATATTAACTGCATGATTTAAGATAGCACTCAACTGATTGTGTATGGTTTTTAAATACGTCGGCGAATATGCTTCTCCGTTGTCCTTCTTGAGCTTCATAATCTCATTCTGCCATTGAATCACATCCGCCGGACGAATCTCATTCAACTTTCTGTGTCCAAAGTATGGCAAAATCTTTGTTTCAATAATGTGCTTCTTCGTCAGAAACGAGTTGTACTTAATTCTTGGTTGAATATCCGAAAGGTACAATTCTGCGAAATCCTTGAATTTCATATTGATATTCATTTCATCCTTCAGCTTAAAAGCACGTTCCCATTCCTGGGCCTCGCTCTTCTTAGCGAAGCCCCTCTTGGTTTTTTGCCTTCGTGTGCCGGTCCAGTCCTTATAATAAGTCCTGACCTCCCACATTCCGGTCTTTTGGTTTTTAATAACTGCCATCAAACCACCTCTTTCTTATCTGTTGTTCCATAGATTCGTTCATCAAAATACTGTCTGCTGACTCGACCCTTGATTGTCACAAATCAATCTGCTGCTCGCTCTGCGTTTAATTCGCGTATGAGCTTATATGCATATGATGTCGAGACTCCAAGCTCTTCCACCACATCCTGCACATTGATAAATCTTTTGTTCTCCATACACTGCTACCTCCTCTCTCGTTTTTATTGTTCAGTTCATTTTCGAACTGTTGCGTTGTATGCATTATATTAACAGTTCATTTTTGTACTGTCAATACCATTTAGCAAAAAAAATTTCATTTTTGCACTGTTAGTGTTATACTATACATAGTTTTAAAAGAAGGAGCTTTTGTAATGGGCGATAAATTTACCAGCCGAGTAGGCGTTTTAATCAGAAACTTCCGAATTGCAGCCGAACTTACCCAAAAGGAATTGGCTGAGCGATGCGGACTTAATGAGTCCACCATCCGTAACTACGAATTAGGAAACCGTTATCCAGACGAGGCAACTTTGCTTAATATTGCAAACCATCTTAATGTCAGCTTCTTTGCATTGTCAGATCCGGATGTGGCAAACATCTTCAGTGCACTCCATGTGTTATTTGATATGGAATGGGCATATGGATTGCGACCTACCATAAAGGATGGCGAAGTAGTATTAAAATTTGAAGAACGACTTCCTAGTGCCGGATATCGTCCGCAGGAAGATATAGATTCATTCAAAAAGATGGTTGAGTATTGGGCAAGATTAAGAGACAAACTTGATGACGGAGAAATCACCGAAAGCGATTATTACAAGAAAGAAATCCGCTTCCCGGCAAATCCGATAGATAGTGATGCATCTTACTCGGTATCTCTTAATTTAGCAGATGATGATCAGATGATGGTTCAGGAGATGCTTGAAAATGAAGAAGTTGCAGAAGCATTGAAAGACTTGTTTCCGGATTTCTCTTATGTGAAGAGGAAGAGGAAACCGAAGAAAGGGGAATAGACATGGAATATAATGTAAAAATTGACAAGATAGCTTCAAAAGATGTGTCATATGATTCATCTGCTCAATGTTTAGAAATAGCTCTTGAAGAATACAGGCATGTCACAGAACGCTCTAACAAATATGATAACAAAATATACATTATGATTACTTTTTGTGGATTGTTTTTTGCATTCATAATCAATTTGTTAGACAAACTTATGAATATACATTTTCCTGAGACAACAAAGCAGGGAATTATCTTTATAATTTGCATCACATTTTTTATAATAATCAGTGTATGCTACATATCATCCATGATTTTGCTCGTTTTAGGTTTGCATCCAATAAAACTACACCGTTTTAATCCAAGGCTACTAATAGATTATAGCTTATGGAACAAATCTCCCAGCCAAGCCAATATGCTTGCAGTAAAACAATACACAGAATACGTTTTATCAGACAACGAATTACTCGAAAGGGCATACAAAAAAATACACATAGTTACACTGCTTATGAGTATAGTGGTATTTTTAAGTTTTATGGAATACATACTTTTAATCTTTGCATAGAAAGGAGGCATACGAATGGATAATATTCAGGAATTTTTAAATACTATCGCTAACGGACAAGATACAAAACCTAGTGATGTCACTGTTCCTACCACAACTTCAAATGATACATCACAGTATCTTTCACATGGTCAGAATACTTGGAACTATGAATATTGTGGTAATGATTCATCGGACAATAATGGATAATTTCTAGGATTATTGTCATTCTATTGTCACACAACAAAAAACGAGCCAAGAAACGCCGTAAATTCAACGTTTCTTGGCTCTTGTGTATTATTCAAACTCTACAAAGACTAACGCTTTTTGTTTAGGAATTATTCTCTGTAATGTTTCTCGTTCTTTTGATTATTTGATATATCCATATTATCCTGCCTATACGAGCTAATGTTATCATTTTGTTATCGGCATTGATAACACCTACTCGATAACTGTGGATAATAACTATATGTAGCATGTCAAATTATAAGCTATTTTGCTTAGAGATTCAACACAAAACTGAAATTTTACTTTTCCTTATATTCATCTGGTATTGCTATTTGAAATGTTTCACACAACAGCATCACATCATGCACATCATTTTTATCGTGTTCATATCCCAAATGAAGCATTACCTGACTCAATGGTTCAATACAAGAAACAGTTATATCTCCAACTTTTCCAATACCGGAAAAAGTTTTTGATGGAAATATATCTCCCTCATAAACAATTCCGTCATCTGTAAATTCAAAACAATGTAAATCAATGATTCTTTGTTTATCATCTTTCCAGACAGTATGACCATCCGTTGTATAATCAGTATTTACTTCCTCAAATCCATGCTGCTTAATCACATAAATATAATCATGATAATGTTTCAGTTCAACAAACAAATCAATATCATTGTGTATTCTTGATTCTCTTTTAAGAAGTGCATCAACACCCCATCCGCCATCTAAATATACTTTAATTTCGTTTTGCAAAGCATATTTTATAATTTCACATGCATCTTCTGTACGTACCATAATCTATCCTCCAAATTCAAATCTTTGTATGCTTTCCAACTCACTAAAAGCCTGAAATTTGTCAGTCTTTCATCCTTTTTGTTATCAATCACCAATTAGCTGTAATCCATTAGGATTTAGCTGATATATTTTATCGCACACCTCTTCAATATACTTTCTATCGTGAGAAATGCTAATGACAGCCCCCGGAAATTCTCGGAGCATTTTTCTTATTACCGGACCGGACAATGGTGAAAAATTTCTTGTCGGTTCATCCAGAATAAGAACATTTGCACCACTTAAGCTCATCCTCAAGAGAAGCACTTTCGCCTTTTGTCCGCCTGATAACTCCCGAATCGGATGCTCCATTTCATCTGGTGTGTATTTAAGTGAACCAAGGTATGTTCTAATTCTTGTACGCTCTTCTTTATCTCCTGTTTTATCAAGGTAATCAACCGGTGTAACATCCAAATCCAGCAGGTCTTCATAAGTTTGAGGCATATATTCTGCTTTAATGTCATTCCGATTTAGGAGTTCTTCCGCTATCTTTTTTAGAAGAGTCGTTTTTCCTGCCCCGTTGGCTCCTATCATACAGATTTTTTCTGAACCTTTTATTTTTAAATGAATTCCTTCTGCTAAAATTCTTTTGCCATCCGGAGTCACAAGCTTTGAAAGTTCATATTCTATGACCGTTTTTCCTGCGGGAATGTGTGAGTTTTCATCCCCTAATTTGACAAAGATTGCTTCTTCCTGTTCCGGCATCTGAGTCATATTTTCATCTTCTTTTTCAAATCTTCGTTCCATTGCCTTAACCGTATGCATTTTGTCCTTTAAGTTTTTGGCAACAGACGGTGCTTGTCTGGTACAACTTCTTAATGCACCTTGTACACTCTGCATAACTCTTTGATATTTTTCATCGCGAATCTTTTTCTCCCTACGGTCACTCAGTGCCCGCTGTTTTTGGATTTCAAATTTATGAAGCCGTTCTTCCACATAGCGTCTATAGGGAAGCTTTGCCACGGTATATCTCGCCTTTGTTTTTCGTATAATCTGCTCGATATGTATCACCATGTTGGCAGTACGCTCTATCAGCGTTTCATCGTGTGAAATAAAAAGCACAATGTGCTTCCAGTCATTTATGATTTTTTCCAGTAATGTAAGCGTCGCAATGTCGATGTCATTGGAAGGTTCGTCCAACAACAGCACAGAAACATCGCGAATGAAAAGCCTCATAAGTTGTGTCTTGACTTTTTCGCCTCCTGAAAGACTACCCATTGTCTGGTTACTGTAGAAAAAATCATTTTTCATTCCAAATTTTCCCGCAATAACAGACAATTCTTTAGGCGTTTTCTCCCAGAATATTTCCTCTTCAGAAAAATATTCGTATATTGTTTTTTCCTTATCTTCATCGAGCATCTCCTGCGGAAGATAACCAAGACGTTCGTGTCCCATTATCCTTTCCCCATCTGCTTCTATATAGTTTTCTACAAGCGACGGATTGTATATCCACTTCATTAATGTCGATTTCCCATTTCCCTCTTCTCCAATAATAACTGCCTTATCTCCATCATTTAGCACAAGGTTGAAATCATTAAGAATTATTCTCAGGTCTTTTTTATGTGTTAAATTTAATTTTTTTATCTGCAACATTAAAGTTTCTCCTTTTCGAAGTCTGAGCCAATTATTATTTTGAACACACAAAAACGAGTCTTTTTTGCATACGCAAAAATAGACTCGCTAAATAGACCCTTATTTCTTTTCCAAAAGGAAAACAAAGGAAATGCCTCTTGCGATAATCCAACTTAAGCGTACACAAAACAAACCTATTCTCTACAGGCTCAATAACTATATGTGTCTTACTTAAATCAAATTATCTATTAATCATTTCCTCACCTTACACAAAATGTGCCTTTCTTTCTTCTAATGGCAATACTATCATACTGTATTTTTTGTGTCAATACATTTCACCTTATGGAAGTGCAAATTAAAATTTTCACTTCCTAATTATACATCCAACCATTACGAAATTCAATCTTTCACAACCTCTTTACAACCACAACCACAGCACTCCAGCAAACGCAGGAGCACCATACCGTAAAACGCTTATGTGTAAATCAACTCCGTTCCTACAACTTCCCTCACACAAGCCTGAATATTATTCATTCTTCCAATCCATTCGTAGGGATTATCTTTCTTTAATTGTTCCGTCACATCTTGTCTGTCGGCATATTCCTTTACCAGTCGAAGAAACATATCCTCTGCTTGCTTATCGACTTCTGCAAGATAACTATGCAGCTTTCCGCTTGTCAGCAGGTTCATATATAACACTTTATAGTGTTCCTTTAAATGCCTTGCATGTCGTTTCCCCCATAAACCAATCGGCTCTATTTCTTCTTCGGCTGGTACTGTGATGTTCGGCAATAAATAATCACCCACCTGTCTATAAGTTCCGCCCATTTCTTCAAAAATTGTCTTTGTCATTTTCCTTTTCCTCCTGTGATTTTTGTCTATCGTGATCGTGTATTATCACGCTTGCGACCTTTAACTGTTCTTGCCTGCTCCAACAAATCATCTATCTGTTTGCGACCAAAAACCTTACGGAGCAGGCTGTAATCTTTATTTTCTGCTTTTAGGATTTTGTTTTCTTCGGTCAATCTTTCATTGACTTTCTCCAAACGCTGATTGGTGCGGTATAACTGTGCATTCGCTGTATTCAGCCTATGATAGTTGTCCCACCCCTCAAAGCAGCGGGCAAGCACCGTTTTGACAAGTTGCTTCAATTTCCTTACAACCGGCTCTGCCATTTTGGTTTTATATGCCTTTGCAGTCATAAATTTCTCTGGTTCTGGCAACTGATATTTCGGTGCAGTATCAAGCTCTATTTCAAGATTTGACAGCTCGTCTTTTGCCTTATCATAGTTCAATACTCGTTCCGACAACACATCAAATTCAATCTGTTTCTGCTCGATTTTCGCACCTAATGCCGCCACTTCTTTTTCTCTTTCCTGCTTTTTATAATCCAAAACAGAAAGATGTTTTTCGTGTGTGCCTAAATGTTCCCACTCAATCCCATAACGTTCCATCACCGCCGCAAGCTGTTCTTTTTCGGACTGTATCCATTGCGACCACTCCGTATCGCCACGACTGCCGCCCTTAAAACCTTGCGTTGCAAGAGCCTGCTTTAGTGACACTCTTGTATCAAGTCCACGCTTGCTGCCTGTGGTAAAAGGTACAAAATCTATGTGCAGATGTGGTGTAGCTTCATCCATATGCAGATGAGCCGAGAACACCCGAAGCTGTGGATTTCGCTCCTGAAAACCCTGATAGTATTCATCTAAAATCTGCTTTGCCAGTTCTCCGTTTTCCGTATCGGCGTTCATATTTCCCTTACCGCCCACCTGTAAAATGATTTCGTGGAACGGTTTTTCCTGCTTGGAACTTCGGATTTTTTCATAATAATCTTTTATCTTTCGGTCTGACCTTATCTGCTTGGCATTGTATCTTTCCAATGCTTCATCAAACAATTCGTGATAAACTGTCTTTATATTTTCATTGCAGTAGTCGATATTGAGATGAGTACGAGTTCCGTCTACATTTTCTGCTCGGAACTTTCGGCTATTGTGATTGACCGAGCCTTTACCGACCATTGCACTTATCGTTCTCTGCATTTTTTCATCTCCCATCTGTAAATTTCAACATTCTCAGGTTTTGTTACTTTTGTCAAAAGTAACGCAAAAGCACTTTTGACGGGTACACCCATCAAAAATGCGACCTGTAAACAGGTTTTGCGTTCTCCGAAGGCTCTCCGAGGGGTGAGCGTGTGCCGGTGGCACACACGCCTGCGAACCGACCGAGCCAGCAGGCGAGACCAAAGAGCCGCCTTTGAAAAGGCACTCTCTGCACACTCCCCTAAACTTTATCCGGTGTCAAAGTGTGACGATGGTGACAATGTTTTTCACAGCGTGCTGCTCTCAAAAACATTGACACCTTTGACACCGTTTGTCACGCCGTCTGCTCGGTTTCTTTCCAAAGTGAAACCTTTCTTCCGTCGTGTGTGCGGCTGTTCTGATAACGGATACCGTAATCACGAAACAGCCTGCTTGCGTTGATACTGAGCCTTAAAGAAAGTACATTCGGCTTTATATCCACCGCAAGCCTTTCGCAAAGTTCCGAAGCAGTTCCTTCCCATCTGTCACTTTCCGAAAAGAGCGTATCCGCTATCTTCTCAAGCAGAGGTTCGGGCGGTTCTTTCCACATCTCCGTTTCCGATTTTGCAAAGTTCCACACCAATCGCTCGCTGTCCCTTACAAGATGGATTTTCATATCCTGCTGGTCTCTGCCAGCAACATCAAGTGTGGCATTGTTGGAAGTACGCTTGTCCTTACTGAGAACAAATGCACCGTCTGCCGCACCCATCAGACCATTCGTGCCTGAAATCATATCGAATATATCTTCCGATTTTTGTTTGCGTGTATGATGAACAATAAGCATTGAAACCTTGTAACTGTCTGCCAACGCTTTCAGCCTTGCCACAACATCATAATCACTTGCGTAGCTGTAATCTGCTCCGCCTGCTTCACGCACACGCTTTAAGGTGTCTATGATAATCAAGCCTGTGTCTGGGTGTTCCCTCATAAACCCTCTTATCTGTTCTTCCAGTCCGCCATTGACCGTTTTACATTCCGTTGCGAAATACAGATTGCCTGTCTCCTTTGCACCGAACATCTGAAACAATCGCTTCTGCAAACGTGGGTAATCATCTTCAAGGGCAAAATAAAGCACCGTTGCCTTACGCACCTTATACTCCCAAAGCGGTGTGCCTGTGCTGATATGATAGGCAAGCTGTGCCATCATAAAGCTCTTTCCCACTTTCGGGGAACCTACGAAAAGGTAAGTTCCCCTTTGGAGCAGACCGTCGATAAGTGGTGTCTGAACCTCAAACACCGTATCATACAGCGTTGTCATTGATACTGTTTTCAGATAGGAAGGGTCTAACTGTCTGAGTATTTCCCTTTGCATTTCTTCAAAAGATTGCTCGTACCCCTTGAAATCCGTATCCTGATTGACTATACTATTGTCAGTACATTTGGAAAGTGACTGTTCCGCATCTGTTGCCGCAGATACATTTGGAATAGTCATTTCTTTTTTATTCTCCATTCGCATCCTCTCCTTTCAAACCGCCGAGAATAATGGAAATCAGTTCTATTACACTCAGCAGTTCATCATCCACACCTTTTCCTGCTTCAATCCTTTTCAGTTCCGCAAGGACTGTGGCAAATTCCGTTTTCAACGCCTTATACACTCTCGGATTGCCCTGTACCACCACATCCTGATTTAAGCAACGGCGGTAACAATACTCCTGTTTTGGCAATCCTGATAGAGCTACAGCTCTGTTAATGAGTTCGTTTTCTTCGGGCGATACTCGAAACCCTACTGTGATATTCCTCCAACGATTTTTGTTATCTCTGTTCTTAGCTGACATTTTCAAAATCTCCTTTCCCTAAATCATCTAATTTTTCTGCCATCTCAATCTGCTTTGACGGAAAGAGGTGTGCGTACTGATAAGTAATATCAATACTTTCGTGACCAACTCGGTCAGCAATCGCCACCGCAGAAAAGCCCATATCAATCAAGAGTGAAATGTGGCTGTGACGGAGATCGTGAATGCGGATACGCTTCACGCCTGCCGCCTTTGCCCCTCTGTCCATCTCGTGATGAAGATAGCTTTTCGTCACCGTAAAGATACGGTCTTTCTTCTTCAATCCGTAAAGCATACCGAGATATTCTTTCATTTCCTCACACAGAAACTTCGGCATTTTAATCGTGCGGTTGCTCTTTTTCGTTTTCGGAGAAGTAATCACATCCTGCCCTTTCAAACGCTGATAGGATTTATTGATTGTGACTGTTTCCTTATCAAAGTTGAAATCTGCCGGAGTCAAAGCTAACAGCTCGCCCTCTCGGATACCGCACCAGTAAAGCATTTCAAACGCATAAAAGGAAACAGGCTTGTCCATCATCTCAAAAGAGAATTTCTTGTATTCTTCCTTTGTCCAGAACAGCATTTCCTTGTGTTCCTCACGTCCCATATTTCCCACCTTTGCCGCAGGATTGGAACGCAGTTCATAGTAGCGGACAGCGTGATTGAAAATGGCGGACAACTGATTGTGCAGCGTTTTCAGATACGTCTGTGAATAAGGCTTTTTCTTCTCATCACGATAGGCAAGCATTTCATTCTGCCAAGTAATAATCTCCTTTGTGGAAATCTCGCTGATTTTCAGTTTCCCGAAATACGGAAGTATCTTTGTGCGTATGATATGCTCTTTGGTAAGCCACGTGTTTTCCTTCAAACGGTTCTTCACATCATTGATATAAAGCTCCGTAAAGGCTTCAAAACTCATATCAAGGTCTGAAGAAGTCTGCAATTTGAACATTCTTTCCCATTCCTGTGCTTCTCGTTTGGTAGCAAAGCCACGCTTGCATTTCTGCTTGCGTTCCCCTTTCCAGTTCACATACCTTGCCATCACATACCAAGTACCGTTATCTTCATTCTTAAATACCGGCATTTACATTTCCCCCTTTCCTGCTCCGTAGAGCCTTTCGTAAAAATACTGGCGATTTACACGCCCTGCAATCGTAATAAAGCCCTTTGCTTTCAATTCCTCATTTAATTGTCTGATGAGTTTATATGCATAAGGTTTTGATACGTTTAGTTCCTGAGCCACATCTTCGGCTCGGATAAATCTGTTTTCCATATCCTTTTTCTTCCTTTCTTAAAATAATTTTTTGCTTGCCGCTTTCTCCGTGTTAAAGTTCCAACAGGCACTCCTGCTTGTCGGCAGGCGCTGTGCTGTCCCAATGCACCGCAGTACATCAGGCGCTCGCTCGTATAGGGGTTCCCGAAAAGTCGGAGACTTTTGGGGAAGAGGAGGAGCAGTGCAGCGAATGAGCTTTTGTGCTTGCACACAAGCGAACGATACGGAACTTGCTCCGACGAGGTCTTGGCGGTTTGGCTTTTCGGACGGTCATTCAGTTGTCGCATTAAGCATATTTGTTTAATTCGTAATTTATTTTACTAAACATATTTGCTATTGTCAAGTGGTTGCAAAGAAAATATTAAACATTTTTGTTTCGGTTTTTCTTGACTTCCACTAAACATTTCTGCTATACTTATTTCACTAAATATAAAAGGAGCGTATCATTATGGCTATCAGCGAAAGAATACATTTTTTCAGACTAATGCGTGGTATGACACAAAAGTATCTCGGTACAGCAATCGGTTTTCCAGAAAAGAGTGCTGATGTGCGTTTGGCACAGTACGAAACTGGTACACGCAAACCGAAAGCAGACCTTACAAATGCATTGGCACAGGTGCTTGATGTTTCTCCACAGGCTCTTGATGTTCCTGACATAGACAGCTATATCGGTCTTATGCACACTCTGTTTACCCTTGAAGATATTTACGGTCTTACTGTCAGTGAAGCAGACGGAGAGGTATGCTTAAAGGTCAACAAGGACAAAGGCAGAGAAGCATATGAACTCCTCAAAATGCTGTATGCTTGGAAAGAACAGGCAGACAAGCTATCTTCCGAAGAAATCAACAGAGAAGAATACGATAACTGGCGTTACCATTATCCAGAGTTCGACACCACACAGCGTTGGGCAAAAGTTCCATCACAGGAATTAAGTGACGCTCTCGTGGAAGCATTCAAAGACCACTTGAAAGATAAATAAGCACCTACAGGACCTGCCACTGGCAGCTCCCTACAGATGCTTTGGCAACGACAAAAAAGCCCTTAACTATGGTTATTAACCACAGCTAAGGGCTTAGTTTATAATATGGAATTTGTTCAGAGCCAAGCTCCGAACTTTAGTCTGCAAGCCACCTGTTAATTGTTCCGTTACCCATAAACCACTGGATAACAAGAATAATGGCACTTGCTATGACTGTTATCAATTTGTTATCAAAAGACTAATCGAAATCGCTGAAACCCGCATAAACACTGGCTTTTTTAAGCAACTCGATTTATTCAAACTCAATCGTTCCCGGTGGCTTACTAGTCAAGTCATAGAATACCCTATTAACCCCACGCACCTCGTTTATAATTCTACTCATAACTGTCTGGAGTACCTCAAATGGTATCTCGGCACTTTCGGCTGTCATAAAGTCAATTGTATTGACTGCACGAAGTGCAACTGCGTAGTCATAAGTTCTTTCATCACCCATAACACCAACTGAACGCATATTAGTGAGGGCTGCAAAGTACTGGTTTGGCATCCAGGCTGGTGCCTTGCCATTTTCTTTCTTGTAGGCTTCTACTGCCTTGTCTACTTCTTCACGGTAGATATAATCGGCATCCTGTACGATACGAACCTTGTCGCCTGTTACTTCGCCGATAATTCTTATTCCAAGTCCTGGACCTGGGAATGGCTGACGGAACACAAGATGTTCTGGTATGCCAAGTTCAAGACCAGCCTTACGTACTTCATCCTTGAATAAGTCACGGAGTGGCTCAATAATCTCCTTGAAATCAACGAAATCTGGAAGACCTCCTACATTGTGATGTGACTTGATTACCGCTGATTCACCGCCAAGTCCACTCTCTACAACGTCTGGATATATAGTTCCCTGTGCAAGGAAGTCAACTGCACCAATCTTCTTGGCTTCTTCCTCAAACACACGGATGAACTCTTCACCGATTATCTTTCTCTTAGCCTCTGGTTCAGTAACACCTGCAAGCTTAGAGTAATATCTTTCCTGTGCATTTACCCTTATAAAGTTAAGGTCAAACTGTCCTTCTGGACCAAATACATTTTCAACCTCATCACCCTCGTTCTTACGAAGAAGGCCATGGTCTACGAATACGCATGTAAGCTGCTTTCCGATAGCTCTTGAAAGAAGACCTGCTGCCACTGATGAATCAACTCCACCAGAAAGTGCAAGTAATACCTTACCATCGCCAACCTTTTCACGTATTTCCTTAATAGTATTCTCTACAAATGCATCCATTTTCCAGGTTCCAGCACATCCGCATACTCCACGCACAAAGTTGTGAAGCATCTTTGTACCCTCCTGTGTATGAAGAACTTCTGGATGGAACTGGATTGCATAGAGGTTCTTTTCTGAACACTCTGCTGCTGCCACTGGACAGTCTGCTGTATGTGCAATTATCTTAAATCCTGGAGCAACCTGTGAAATGTAGTCAAAATGGCTCATCCACACGATAGTCTTTTCTGAAACATCTCCAAATAAAGCACTGCTCTTATCAACAAATGTCTCTGTCTTTCCATACTCTCTTACTGGAGCTTTCTCAACCTTGCCGCCAAGAACGTGCTGCATAAGCTGAGCACCATAACATAATCCAAGTACTGGAACACCAAGTTCAAAAAGCTCTTTAGTACAAGTAGGTGAACCTTCTTCATAGCAGCTATTCGGACCACCTGTAAGGATAATTCCTTTAGGGTTCATCGCCTTAATCTGCTCAAGAGGTGTTTTGTAAGAATATATCTCACAATATACGTTACATTCACGGACACGACGTGCAACTAACTGATTGTACTGTCCGCCAAAGTCAATAACTATAACCTTTTCCTGATTCATATTGTCCCTTTCCTAATCATAAGTTTGCGCTGAAGATATATTTATATACATTTCTATACTTTAATCAGCTAATCATAAAAAATATCCTGACACAATGTGCATATATAAATAATATGCACATATATAACATACACATATATAATATGCACATATATAATATACACATATATAACATACACATATATAACATACGCATATATAACATATACATATACATATACATATACATATACATATATAATATTATAATATATACATATAACACACATATATCAATTGGATATTTTACATAACAATTTTTTATAGCAATTTACTGCTTTTATTGTCTTATATTTTCTCCTATTACTTTCAAAGTATATATCAGTATATATAACACATCTACAACTCATATATACATTTATTATAGTAAACAAGCGGTATAATGACAAGCATATTCTTCAATCTTTATTACAATCCCATACAACACAACCTCCTATTATTAATCTGTTGTATGCTTATACCGCTTAATTTCAGATTTATACAGCTTTATATTTCCATAAGGAACTCGTCTACATATTTCCTCATATCGTCAAATTCTGCATTAACCTCAGGTACATCAGACTTAAAATTCAGCAGTTTATATACATAACCTTGTTCCTTGGCCTGTCTATAACTTTCTTTATACACAAGTTCAAAAAGCAGTGATATATGCCCTACTATATGGTCAACTGCACTCCTTCTTACACTTTTAAGTACTGTTTCCTTCTTATAAAAGCTCTCAAGTACCTCTTTGGTTATAATTCCATTCTTAAGCTCCTCTGTTGTTACATCATATATAATCTCCATAGGAATATCTGCATTTACCTTAAATATGTCAACCTTATCTGCATCACGCAGTATATCACAAAACATACGCTGTCTTTCGGTGAGGTCTTCTTTTACACGATACTTATTATGCTGTCTTATTGCCATTTCAAGAAGTCCTGTATCTTTATTGTGGTGCTCATTATTTTTTATTATCTGCTCATCATCGACAGTCGTTGCATCATTATTAACTAAGAATTCTTTAATTTTCCGTTCTTCCTGACAATAATCAGACTGATTATACGATTGTGCAAGCTCACATTCTTCATAATACCCTTCTGCAAACTTCCTTATAAGACCTTCCTTAAACAGCAGATCTGCCCCGAATTCTGCATGGTCTACTGACTGGGCATCATTAAATGTACCGAAACGCCTTATCTGCTCAAATCTTCCTATGTCGTGTAACATTCCAAGAAGCCATGCAATATCTACATCCGGTTCACTTAAGCCTAATGATTCTGCAATTCTTTGACACAGTCCTGCTACTCTGTAGGTATGATCTATCTTAAGCTTTATCTTTTCATCTGATGGGTCATAATTTCTTACATACTCTGCAAATGCATTGATAACATTTTTCCTGTTAATAACTGGTTTGTTAATACTTTCCACAACATCAATAAGTCCATTAAGGTCAGCACATACCATATATGTAAGTTTCCTGATATCATCATCTATTGCTATTGTATCAGGAATATGAACAACTCTCATATCTGCCGCATATCCAGCCTTAATGCCATTAATGCTGTCCTCAACTACTACTGCCTCTGACGGATTTACGCCTATTGCCTTAGCAGCACGAAGAAATATATCCGGTTCTGGCTTTCCACGTTCGACTTCATCTCCATATACAACCGCATCAAGATAATCCCACACTCCTATTTCATGAAGTGTTTTCTCAGCACTTTCACGCCTTGTTGATGTAGCAACTGCACACTTTAATCCATTATTTCTTATATATTCAAATATGTCCTTTACGCCCTTTTTAACAGGAATACCTTCTGTTTCCCTTATCTTGTATACATGCTGTGTTCTAAGCTCCTTCGCTTCCCAATAATCTATCACACCCTTGTAATAATCATCAAAGAACTTGCAGCAAAGCTCTGCCGGAGCACCCTTAAAGCTGTCTATAAGCCACATTGGCATATCCACTCCAAGCTGCCCTGCCGCCCATAACCAGCCCTCATTAGACTGTCTTTCTGAATCTATAAGAACGCCATCCATATCAAATATAATGCCTGATACCATTTTTCTTCTCCTAGCAATCAAATGTCGTATTTTTACACTTTATATTATTTAAAGTAACTATAAAAGATATGTTTTTATAATTTATAACACTGACCAGCACCTGCAATTTTCAAATTTGCCAATTTAGAGATTTTAAACATCTTCTATCATTGAACTTTCATCCACAATGCCGTCATCTGCACCATCCTTATAAATACTTCTTAACATACTGTCCCGTATAAGACTTCTTAACCTTGGCAACCTCTTCTGGTGTACCCTTTGCAATAACTGTACCACCTCTGTCGCCGCCTTCTGGTCCCATATCTATAATATAATCGGCTGTTTTGATAACATCAAGATTATGCTCAATAACAACAACAGTGTTACCGCCCTCTGCAAGCTTATGAAGTATATCAACAAGCTTGTGGACATCTGCAAAATGAAGTCCTGTTGTAGGCTCATCAAGAATGTATATAGTCTTTCCTGTACTTCTTTTTGAAAGCTCTGTAGCAAGCTTTATTCTCTGTGCCTCTCCACCTGAAAGCTCTGTAGATGGCTGTCCTAACTTAATGTATGAAAGTCCAACGTCATTAAGAGTTTCTATTTTTCTTCTGACTGATGGCACATTTTCAAAGAAATCAACTGCATCCTCAACTGTCATATCAAGCACATCATATATGCTCTTTCCCTTATACTTAACTTCAAGTGTTTCCCTGTTATAACGCTTTCCGTCACACACTTCACAAGGAACATATACATCAGGCAGAAAATGCATTTCTATCTTGATAATACCATCTCCGGAACAAGCCTCACAACGTCCCCCCTTTACATTAAAGCTGAAACGTCCTTTGTTATAACCTCTTTCCTTAGCATCTGTTGTTGAAGCAAAAAGATCCCTTATCATATCAAATACACCCGTATATGTCGCAGGATTAGAACGTGGAGTTCTTCCTATTGGCGACTGGTCAATATCTATAACCTTATCAAGCTGCTCGATTCCTGTAATATCATCATGGTCACCAGCGATACATCTTGCACGGTTTAAAGACTTAGCAAGGTGCTTATACAGAATTTCATTCACTAGGGAACTCTTTCCTGAACCCGATACACCTGTTACACATGTAAATACTCCAAGTGGTATATCAACATCAATATTTTTAAGATTATTCTCCCTTGCACCCTTAACAGTTATCCAGCCTGTCGGCTTTCTTCTCTTCGCCGGCACTGGAATCTTGATTCTTCCGCTAAGATATGCACCTGTAAGCGAATCCTTGCATGCCATAATATCAGCTGCTGTTCCTGTCGCAACGACTTCTCCACCATTACGTCCGGCACCCGGTCCTATATCAACAATATAATCTGCGGCACGCATAGTATCTTCATCGTGTTCAACCACAATAACTGAGTTACCAAGGTCACGCAAATGTATAAGTGTCCCAAGCAGCTTGTCATTATCTCTCTGATGAAGTCCGATACTTGGCTCATCAAGTATATAAGCCACACCAACAAGTCCTGAACCTATCTGTGTCGCAAGTCTTATTCTCTGTGCCTCTCCTCCTGAAAGCGTACCTGTAGCTCTTGATAATGAAAGATAATCAAGTCCTACATCCATAAGAAACTGTATTCTTGCCTTAATCTCCTTAAGTATCTCTGCACCGATAAACTTCTGTCTGTCTGTAAGCTCAAGCTCATCTAAGAACTTCTTTAACTTAACAATAGACATATCTGTAATCTGATATATATTCTTATCTGCTATCGTAACAGCAAGAGATGATGGCTTTAATCTCTGTCCGTGGCAGGACTTACAAGGTCTTATGCGCATGAATTCCTCATACTGCTGCTTTGCACTGTCTGAGTAAGTTTCCCTATATCTTTTCTCCATATTATGGATAAGGCCTTCAAATGCTATATCGTATTCTCCAACGCCTCTCTGGCCTTTGTAATGCACTTTAACACTTCTGCCTTTAGTACCATTTATAATCATATCCTTAATATCATCTGGATAATCCTTAAATGGTGTTGATAAACTGAAGTTATATTCCTTTGCAAGTGCACTCATAATAGCCCTTGAAAAGCTGCCCTCATCCTTTACAGACTGCCATCCCATACCAACTATAGCTCCCTCATCGATGCTTAATGAATCATCTGGTATAAGAAGCTCTGCATCAAAATTCATTGTATAACCAAGTCCGTAACAATCAGGACACGCACCAAATGGATTGTTGAACGAAAAGCTTCTTGGCTCTATCTCATCTATGCTTATGCCACAATCCGGACACGAAAAGCTCTGTGAAAAGTTAATCGGCTCACCATCTATAACATCAACTGTCATAAGTCCCTCTGCAAGCTTAAGTGCTGTTTCTATTGAGTCTGTAAGTCTTTTGTTAATTCCATCTTTAACTACAAGACGGTCAACAACAATTTCTATATTATGCTTCTTGTTCTTATCAAGATTTATCTCATCTGTAAGCTCATACATATTGCCATCAGCAATAACTCTTACATAACCACTCTTTTTAGCCTGTTCAAAAAGCTTCTTATGTTCACCTTTTCTTCCTCTTACAACTGGAGCTAATATCTGTATCTTTGTTCTTTCTGGAAGCTCCATAATAGTATCAACCATCTGGTCTACAGTCTGCTTGTTGATTACTTTGCCACACTTTGGACAATGTGGTGTACCTATTCTTGCATATAATAATCTGAAATAATCATATATCTCTGTAACAGTTCCAACTGTTGAACGTGGATTTCTGTTAGTTGACTTCTGGTCTATGGAAATAGCTGGTGAAAGTCCTTCTATGCTCTCTACCGCCGGCTTTTCCATCTGTCCTAAGAATTGCCTTGCATATGAAGATAATGACTCCATATATCTTCTCTGGCCTTCTGCATATATAGTGTCAAAGGCAAGACTTGACTTACCAGAACCAGACAGACCTGTAAGTACTACAAGACTGTCCCTTGGTATATCTACATCAATATTTTTAAGATTATGCTCACTTGCACCTCTTATTCTTATATAATTCCTGTAATCGCCTTTTTCCATATTCTATTTTCTCCGTTATTTCTTCTTTCTTAATCCTTAATCATCTCAATTACATAATGCTTTTTCTGTAAACAGCAACTGCTTTTTATAATTATGACACATACATCATATAATACTGTAATGATAATATCTGCCTGTCATTCCTGACTGCGTAATATTGCTTTTGAACTTATAGCCTCACCTTGTATAATAGCTATTAATTCTATCTGCCTGACTTCTTATCCTCATAAATATACTTATTAATCTCGATCATCTTATCACGAAGCATAGCCGCCTGTTCAAAGTCAAGCTCTGCTGCAGCCTTACGCATATTTTTCTCAATCTGCTTCTTAACCTTTTCAAGATCTTTAATGCTCATAGATTCATAATCTACATCAAGCCTTCCATTTGAATTATCTGCTTCTGCTGCCTTAGATATACTTATAAGATCTCTTACTGCCTTCTTTATAGTCTGAGGGGTTATTCCGTGTACCTCATTGTACTCCTGCTGTATCTTTCTACGTCTTTCCGTCTCAGATATAGCCTTTTCCATAGACTCTGTTATAGTATCTGCATACATAATAACATGTCCATCTGCATTTCTGGCAGCTCGTCCTATCGTCTGGATAAGTGAAGTCTCTGTTCTTAAGAAGCCCTCTTTATCAGCATCAAGAATAGCCACAAGACTTATCTCTGGAATATCAAGTCCCTCTCTAAGCAGATTGATACCAACAAGCACATCGAATCCGTCAAGTCGCATATCCCTTATAATCTTCTGTCGCTCTAATGTATCAATATCCGCATGAAGATACTTGACTCTTATGCCGACTTCCTTAAGATAATCTGTGAGATCCTCTGCCATACGCTTGGTAAGTGTAGTTACAAGTATCTTATTCTTTTTCTCAACTTCCTTATTAATCTCACTTATAAGATCATCTATCTGACCCTCTATTGGTCTGACTGTTATCTCTGGATCAAGAAGTCCTGTAGGTCTTATAATCTGCTCTGCCCTCATAAGTTCATGTTCTTCCTCATACCTGCTAGGCGTAGCAGATACAAAAAGCATCTGTGATATCTTGCTCTCAAACTCCTGAAAATTAAGCGGTCTGTTATCCTTCGCTGAAGGAAGCCTGAAGCCATAGTCTACAAGTGTCGTCTTTCTTGCCTGATCGCCTGCATACATTCCCCTTATCTGTGGAATAGTTATATGTGATTCATCAACAATTATCATAAAATCATCTGGAAAATAATCCATAAGCGTATATGGCGGACACCCTGCCGGAAGCCCTGCTAAATGTCTTGAATAATTCTCAATACCTGAACAGAAGCCTGTTTCCTGCATCATCTCTATATCAAAGTTCGTTCGTTCTTCTATTCTCTGTGCCTCAAGAAGTTTATCCTCACTCTTGAAATACTCTATTCTCTCTGCAAGCTCTTTCTTAATATTCTCAATCGCCTTTTCCATCTTCTCTTTTTCAACAACATAATGTGAATTAGGAAATATAGCAACATGGTCAAGGTTACATTTAACCTCACCGGTAAGAGAATCAATCTCGCTTATCCTGTCTATCTCATCACCAAAAAACTCTACTCTCACAGCATCTCCACTGGAAGCTGACGGATATATCTCTACAACATCTCCCCTTACCCTGAATGTTCCTCTTTTAAAATCCTGGTCATTACGCATATACTGTATATCTATAAGCTTTCTTATCATCTCATCTCTGTCTTTTTCCATACCTGGACGAAGTGATATAACCATATTCTTATAATCAATAGGTGCACCTAATCCATATATACATGAAACTGAAGCAACTATGATTACATCATTTCTTTCAGACAGTGCCGCTGTTGCTGAATGTCTTAACTTATCTATCTCGTCATTAATCGAAGAATCCTTGGCTATATAAGTATCGCTCTGTGGCACATAAGCCTCCGGCTGATAATAATCATAATAAGAGACAAAATACTCTACTGCATTCTCAGGAAAGAACTCTTTCATCTCAGAGTACAGCTGTGCTGCTAATGTTTTATTATGACTGATTATAAGAGTAGGCTTCTGTACATGCTGGATAATGTTTGCCATAGTAAATGTCTTACCAGAGCCTGTAACACCGACAAGGGTCTCGAACTGATTACCCTCTTCAAATCCCTGCACAAGCTTCTCTATTGCACGGGGCTGATCTCCTGTCGGTTTATAAGGAGCGTGTAACTTGAATTCCATAACAATTCTCCCTTCGTTAATCTATAGTAAAATAGTCAACAACAATATTATTTAATAGTATTTACCTTATATATTGATTTTACTACAAATAAATGCCTTTGTCTATCAAAAATAGAACATTTGTTTCATTTTATAACAAAAATCACCTGACTGCTGATACACAACAGATTTCAACAAACTGCCAATCTGCATATCAGCCATCAGGCTTACTGTAATTTATATATTTTCCATTTGCATATATTTAATTAATCTGTGCTTCCACATTCTTAATTGCCGCATCAAGCTGGGTATCAACATCTGCATCAGTATCATATTCAACTACCATATCTGGAGTAACACCTTTTCCGTGTATATCCTGACCCTTTGGTGTAAAATACTTGGCAATTGTGAACTTTATTGCACTTCCATCTGTAAGTGGTTTAACTGTCTGCACAATTCCTTTGCCATATGTCTGGGTTCCAATTATCGTTCCTTTGCCATAATCCTGTATAGCACCTGCAAATATCTCTGAGGCACTGGCACTATTGCCATTTACAATGACTGCCAGTGGCAGATTGAACTCATCATTATCCTGACCTTTATACTCTTTTCTATTGCCCTGCTTATCCTCTGTATACACAATAAGTCCGTCAGGAAGCATATATTTAAGCATACCTACAACCGTATCAAGCAATCCACCTGGATTGTTTCTTATATCAATTACAAGTCCTTTCATACCCTGTGACTGCAAATCTTCAACAGCCGCCTTGAACTGCTTTGTTGTTACCTCCTCAAACTGTGATATCGAAAGATAACCTATATTATTATCAAGAAGTGTATATGACACTGTCTTTGCTTCAACAGCATCTCTTACCGCAGAAAATGTCAGTCGCTCAGTTCCACGAATAACCTCCAGCGTGACAGATGTACCCTTGTCGCCTTTAATAAGTGCAACGGCTGATGAAAGCTCCATACCTGTTATGTCCCTGCCATCAACATTTACAACCCTGTCGCCACTCCTGAGTCCAGCCTGATAACCTGCCCCATTATCATATACATCTACAAGAAGAACACCACCTTCACCGCTAAGCTGGCAGACTGCTCCTATGCCATAGAACTTGCCATTTGTTGACTCCTTTAAGGCTTTATATTCATCCGCTGTATAATACATGGTATACTTGTCACCATATGAACTAAGATACGCCTTGTAAATGTTATCTTTGGCGGTTTCATCATCTACATCACCAAAATAAAAGGATTCAAGCACAGAATCAATTGCATTAAGCTTGCCTTCTACCTCACTTCCAATTCCGTCTGAATCTGTGACTGCATCAGATTGTATATATACATCTCCATTAACACCTATATGAATGTAGCCTTTAGCTATACACACTGCTGCCACACTTAATATTAGAAGTATAACAGCCATAAATGCTGATACAGCACCGATAATCATTCCACTTGCAAAGCCTTGTGATTTCTTCTTTCTTGGCGGCTGTGCATTTCTTCTTAAATCATTCATTCCATACAAATCACCAATATTTCCACGATTATCCGAAGCACTATTATTAATTCTGTTTCCGGCATTATTGTCATTATCTGCATTAACATTATTAATTACATTAATGTTATCACCAGCATTAAAATCATCACTATTGACATTATCATTTGAATAAATGTTGTTATTTTGATTGTCCATACCTATATGCCTCTGCATTTATTAATATTTATTTGCTTAAGTAGTTCCAAGGTGAAACATAACTTCCGTTATATCTTACATCAAAATGTAGATGAACTCCGTCAGAATCACCAGTTGTTCCCATAAGTGCTATCTTCTGTCCCTTAGTTACATGTGTTCCTGCACTGACAAGAAGCTTTGAAGCATGCAGATATCTTGTATACAATCCACCACCATGATTAATCATAATATAATTACCCGCTGATGAACTAAATGTCGCAATTACCACATCACCATCATATGCCGCATATATAGCATCACCCGCAACGCCTCTGTTAAGTGCACCGATATCAATTCCCTTATGCGGAGAGCTTCTGCCCTCTGTATCACCATAAGGTGAGGTTATCCTTGTTGACTCTGTAGGCCACTTGAACTTTCCACCATCATATTTTACAACATTGGCACTTCCACTATTCTCCTTGGCCTTAATCTCTGCCTCTATCTTGGCAATATATTCGTCCTGAGCCTTTATATCAGCTTCTATCTTAGCTTTATAATTCTCCTGCTGCTGCTTATTCTTCTGTAATGAAGCCATTTCACTCTTCTTGGTTGACTCAAGCAGTGAAAGTGAAGCTCTCTTATCTTCAAGCTCCTCCTGCTTGGTTACAAGTGTCTCCCTGTCCGTTTCTAACTGTGCTTTGGCGACAGTTATATAAGTAACAGTAGCATTATATTTTTCAAGCATTTCCCTGTCATACTGTGAGATTTTTGTAATATATTCCGCCTTATTAAGCATATCACCCATACTCTGGGAATTCATAAGCAATGCAAAATATGTTTCATCATTATGTTCATACATAAACTGAATTCTAAGCTTCATTGAACTATACTGTTCTTCTGCCTCTATCTCTGCCTGTGCAAGCTTTTCTTCCGTATCCGCTATCTCAGCCTCTATCTGCTCAACTTGCTCATTAACCTCATTAAGCTCACCGTCAACACTGGACATCTGTGCATCAAGCTGGGCAATATAAGCTATCATATCATCGTTCTGTGCCTTTAAGTCTTCAATTATTTTCTCTGTCTGTTCATACTGGCTCTGCAAATCTTTTTTCTTGCTGTTAGCATCATTGAGATTCTGCTTATCATCTCCATATACATCATAATATGACACTGCAAAATATGGTATTACAAGCACAAGTACCATCAACAATGGAATAAGCCTTTTTGCTAATGCTCTCCTCATACAACTCCTCCATTCAGTCAGACCATTTATAAAATGCATACAAACAGCCGCTTAACAATAGCATAACAATCTATACTGTCGGATACCATTTTTATTTTTAAATAGGACTTCCACATATCATATACAATCACATAATATAATCTTCATATATAATACATAATCATATAATTCAATGCAGCAGTCCTATGTCTGGCTAATATTATCTGCTATACATTAGCGTGCTTTCTTACAGCAAAGAAGCTTCCTAATGCACCTATTCCGATACCAAGAAGAATTCCTACTGGAACCAGTATTCTGAATACATCATTAACCGGCATAAATGCAAGAATATTCTGAAGTATCGAGAACTTATTCATAACAAAATTAATAATATTCTCATATACAAATCTAAGAATAACTATTGGAATAATTGAACCAACAAGTCCAATTACAATACCTTCTACGAAGAATGGTGCATTAACAAATGCATCTGTAGCACCTATATACTTCATAATAGAAATCTCTTCTTTACGGACAGTAATACCTATTACAATTGTGTTAGTAATAAGGAATATAGATACTGCAAGAAGAATAACTATAATTGCTATTGTTATGTAACTAACAAGTCTTGCGGCACTAGCAAGTCCACTTGCTGTTGCCTCTGAACGGTTAACCTGTCTTATACCATCAAGATTTTCAAGGTATGTTACAAGTGTAGCCTGACTTGAAGCTTCATTAAGATATATCTCATATGATGAAGAATTAGCAAGAGGATTATCATCCTTGAAACCCTCTGCAAGTTCTGGGTAATCTTTAAAATACTCAGCCTTGTAATTCTCCCACGCTTCATCAGCTGATGTATAATGAATTCTTGACACTTCATTACGCTGGCTTATCGTATCGCCAAGCTTCTTAATATCTGCGTCTGTAAGTCCTTCATCGAAAAATACTGTTACGCATACTTCATTCTCAGCCTTATGAATCATATACTGAAAATTGGATACAAGTGCATAGAATACACCAAAAAGGAATATACACGCTGTAATTGTTGCTATAGACGCAAGAGAGAACAATCTATTACGATAGATGTTCTTTAATCCGTCTTTAATATGATAAAATAACGATCTAATCTTCATAGAAATAACCACCTTTTTCCAAATCACTGATAATCTTGCCTTCGCTCATAGTAATAGTTCTCTTCTTCATCTGCTGAACTATCTCCATATTATGAGTAACAACAAGTACTGTTGTTCC
>ENA-OPVU01000242-OPVU01000242.1-human-gut-metagenome-genome-assembly--contig:-NODE-242-length-39916-cov-2.812649_pt1 | contig 39916 bp, 37 predicted proteins | sample MGYA00241497_ERZ501986 | MGnify/ENA primary metagenome ERZ501986 (study PRJEB25962, sample SAMEA2042995) | human gut metagenome | biome: human gut; feature: human-associated habitat; material: faeces...
TCGGGAAGTCCAACCAGAAAAAAACGGATTCCTTGCGTACAATTCACCTCGATCGTTACGACCAAAGCATCTATTCCCTGCACAGCAGCACCAAAAACCTTTATCAACATGATCCGAGATTTAAACTTTTTCCTTAACAGATTCCAGACTATCTATTCGGGAAACCATTTTATCTATATATTTTTTAAGTTCCTTAACTCTTTCATCATATGCTTTTTTCTTTTTATTATATATCTTAAGAGTTATAGGTGTAGGATTGACGAATACTTCGCCGTAAGCTCCATCAACTATAACCTCCTCACCCTCTGCTATTTTACTGCATATATCCTTAACACTTAATACAGCAGGGATTTCTAATGCTCTTGCAAGAATTGAAGCGTGTGATGTATCTCCACCTTTCTCTGATATAATACCGGCAATATGCTCTGTATCCATATTAGCTGTCATAGATGGATGGATTTCATCGGCAATAATAACAGTATTATCAGAAAGCTTAGTAAGATCAATATGCTTCTGTCCCTGCATTATTGCTATAAGACGCTGTTTCATATCTTCAATATCGGCTACTCTCTGTGTCATCGTATCATTGTTAAAGCTTAAGAATATGTTCTTTAACATCTCACAGGTATCTTCAACCGCAGCTTCTGCATTAAGCTTGTCATTAGTTATAGCACTTATTACACCACTGGTAAACTCAGGATCTCTTATAAGATATTCCTGATTTTTTAATACAAGAGCATTCTTATCATCACCATTAAGCTTCTGTGACAACTTATCCACAAGCTCATTAGTCTCCTGTATGAACTTTTCCACAGCCTCATTGAACTTATCAACCTCAGCTTCTGTATCCTTAATCTTAACACGGCTGACAGCATTCTTACACTTATGGATAATAAGTGCTTTTCCTATACCAATTCCCTTAGATGTACCTATACCTCTTAACATATAGACCCCCGTTTCCGCGTACATTTACGCATATATGTTACCAAGCTAATCACTGGTTAAATACATACTTTATCATATTAATCAATGTCTCACTTGTATCTCTTGAATATATAACCTCTCTTGCCGTTACAGGTTTGTCAGTTATTATATTATCAACACCTTTATTAGTAAGATTCTTTATAGAAGCGTCATTATTAACAGTCCACGCATATACCTGCTTTCCTGAATTATGAATAGCATCAACAACTCTCTTAGTAAGGAACGAAGCATTGACGCTAAAGAAATCCACGTCATCTATCTCATAGAACTTTCCATAGGCCACCGATAATATATACCCGACTTCTATGTCCTCATCATAAGACCTAACAGCCTGCAATGCACTATAATCAAATGAGGTGATAACGCACGAATCCTGCATTGAATATTTCTGTATAAGCTTTACAACCTTCTTTGCTACCTCATCACTGTTATCCGCCGTTTTAATCTCTATATTAAGTTTAATCTTTCCTTTGGCAAGCTGCAATACTTCTTCAAGTGTTGGAACTTTCTCGCCCTTGTACTCCTCTGAATACCAATACCCGGCATCAAGTCTTTTAACTTCTCTTAAAGTAAACTCCGTAATATTCTTTAGAACACCTGTAGTCCTGTATGCTGATGTATCATGCATAACAACAATATAGCCGTCTTGGGTCATCTGGACATCTAACTCTATAACATCAGCCATATCTTCAATCGCCTTACTGAATGCCGCAAGAGTATTCTCAGGTGCATCTACTGAAGCACCTCTGTGGGCAGTTATATCCGTATTGTGGAATATAGCCACTCTCTCAAACGGATTATTATTAAATGACCCAATTATATATATAACATCAAGCACTATGGATAATGCCAGCACAACTGCATATATTATCCTGTTGACCCTTGCTGAACCTTCGTCAATATCCACGAATTCAAATTCAATATCATCCAGATCGGAATATTTATAATACATATATGAAATCATTGAGAATGAACAAGGTATTGATATAAACACAAGAAAAATCTTCACACCGGCCCTCAATTCCCTAAGAACTGATAAATATACCGCACTTCCAAGATAAGCCATATCCAACAGCTTAACACCGCCTATAAGTATAAGCGAAATAACTGTATAGAACACTGCTATAGCTGCAAATATTGCAAGATTATATACAATAACAGACATAATTACCCTTAATCTGTTATTTCTTACAATCTGTGAGCTTTTCTTATATGACTGTCTGAAATTCTTCCCCTCCATCATATATATATTAAATGAGAAAATGCCTCTTATAACATAATAATATATAAGAACCATAACTATTGCCACAAGCATATATATCATATACCTGTTTCTTCTCATCGTACTTCCGATAAGATTGCTCAATGTATCTGAATATATAAGATTAGCGACAATTGTAACATTTATAAATATAATCGAAATAAAGAAAAATAAAAAAAGCGGTATGCTTTGAATTCGGATTAAATTTTTAAGACGCAGGTACGCATTATATATATTATCAATTATAGATGCGTTATTACCTTTTCTCTTAGTTTCAAAGCACACAGCCAAATATGCCATCTCGTAAATGCAGTAACCGACAAACAGTATAATGCCTGTAAACAAAGCTATAATAACAACAGGGTTTGTCAGTGCCTTTACAATATATTCATTTGTTAAATATCTGATTCCTGCAACCTTCATACAAAGATTAATGGCGGCAGTTAATATAGGATATATAACTGCTACTGCCAGTAACTTATATGTCAGTTCAAACAGAATTACGTGTCGTTTGCTCCTGCGAAGCAGCCTGACATTATTCTTAAGACTTTCTAACATTGTCCACCCCGCTGATTATCTATGAAAAAACCTCTGAAGGCTGCCAGCACTTGAAGCCTGTGCAACTACACTTTCCATTTTCTTATTAGCAATTCTCTTAGTAAAATGGTAAGAGAAATCCACAACATATGATATAACAAGCACAATTGATAACACTGTAGTTACCCTCATATCCATACTGAATACAACACGTTCTACCATTTTATTGAATACACTAAATATAAGAACTGCTAATAACCCCCAGCCAAGAGTGCTTTGAAGGCATATTATTCCTTTATAATTAAATCTTAGATGGTCGTAATTCCACCATACTTCACCAAAAAGCTTCTGCATAAGTCTTGCTGTCATATACTCAAATATTGTCGCACATATAGCACCAGCAACGTATAAAGCAGGGTAATTACCCTCAATTGGTGCAAATATATGAAATGCTATAAACACGCCAAAGCCATATATAACGCAGAACGGAAGCTTGGCAAAACCCCTGTTCTCCCAATATCCAAGCTGTTTTCTTATGACTATACATTCCATAGCCCAGCCAAAAAAACTATATATAAAAAACCATACCGCTAACTGGTTAACATTCATTTCCCTAAATGTAATATCAAATATATTATACATATTAATACAACTTTCTTTCATCATTACCATAATGGTTATCTTTTAACATTATTATATATATTCTTATATACATAATAAATGCAAATGTCAATACTGCTGCACACACTATCATTATAACATATTGAAGATTAACCGGCATATGCGGAAATGCAACTAAAGCAAGCATACACACATACAATACTGCTGTACATACCTTGCCATACCATTTAGCACCATCTAATCTCCTATTCGCCCTTTTCATAACTACAAGACCCATAAGTGCCATAACTACCTCTTTGACAATAAGATATACAGCAAGTATGCACATATATGGAATATTAATAGCCAGAGTAACTAACATTGCAAGCTGCATAAGCTTATCTGCTGCCGGATCAATAATCTTACCCAAATCAGTTATCATATTACAACGTCTTGCTATCTGCCCATCAAGAAAATCTGTTATCCCCGAAAGCATTACAACAAGTGTCGCAACATAATAATCCACTGGTTCTTCTGCCGTAAAATAAAGATATACAAACAGCGGAACCAGTGCAATTCTTATATAACATAAAATATTGGGGAGTTTAAAAAGATCTTTAACCTCAAACTTAAACTTCATTCAAAATCCTCAATTCATACGAATATCTATAGATATCACAAGTGAAATCCAACACTTCTATATATAATATCCTATATAATAATACCCTTTATTGGCACAATTATAAAAGACTTTCAAGTGTCTCCTTAACTGCCTTAATAAAACCTTGTGTATTAAGTGTTACAGGATTACCTAATGTAGTAATAAGTGCTAAATCCTTAGTCATCTTACCATCTTCTACTGTCTTGATGCAAGCCTTTTCAAGTGTATCTGCGAACTTTGAAAGCTCTGGAAGTGAGTCGAGTTCTCCTCTCTTTCTTAAAGCTCCTGTCCATGCAAATATAGTAGCAATAGGGTTAGTAGATGTTTCTTCTCCCTTAAGGTGCTTGTAATAATGTCTTTGAACTGTTCCATGAGCAGCCTCATATTCATAATATCCCTGTGGAGATACCAGAACTGATGTCATCATTGATAATGAACCAAATGCTGTTGCAACCATATCTGACATAACGTCACCATCATAGTTCTTGCATGCCCAGATATATCCACCTTCTGAACGGATAACTCTTGCAACTGCATCATCTATTAATGTATAGAAATACTCAATTCCTGCTTCCTTGAACTTATCAGCATAATCCTTATCATATATATTCTGGAATATATCCTTAAATGTATGATCGTACTTCTTAGAGATTGTATCCTTAGTTGCAAACCAGAGATCCTGCTTAGTTTCAAGTGCAAAATTAAAGCAGCTTCTTGCAAAATTCTCAATAGAATCGTTAAGGTTATGCATACCCTGAATAATTCCTGCCCCCTTAAAGTTATGAATAAGCTCTCTTGATTCGTTACCCTGCTCATCTGTGTATACAAGCTCTGCCTTGCCAGCTGCTGGAATCTTCATCTCTGATGCCTTGTATACATCACCATAAGCGTGTCTTGCTATTGTGATAGGCTTCTTCCAAGTCTTAACATATGGCTCAACACCCTTAACAATAATAGGTGCTCTGAATACAGTACCATCTAATATTGCTCTGATTGTTCCATTAGGGCTTTTATACATTTCCTTAAGGTCATATTCCTTAACTCTTGCTGCATTAGGAGTGATTGTAGCACACTTGACAGCAACACCATATTTCTTAGTTGCTTCTGCTGAGTCAACAGTAACTTGATCATTAGTTTCATTACGATGGACGAGTCCAAGATCATAATACTCTGTATTAAGGTCTACATAAGGTAAAAGCAGTTCTTCCTTAATAAGCTTCCACAATACTCTTGTCATCTCATCTCCATCCATCTCAACGAGTGGTGTTGTCATCTTAATCTTTTCCATTACTAATCCTCCATATTGTGCATTTAATATTGGAACTATATCCAAGCTATTATTAAAATTTGCTTACAATTATAAAATATTTTTATTACTTTGTAAATGCCTGTTTTGCCATAACAATTATCTTGTATTAAATATCCCAGTTTGCTATAATTACATAATTGATTTACATAGGGTTTGCCATTTACGGTGGCTGTTATTCTAAATACTGCCGTATATGTTGTAATATTCGTGTAAACATTATTAATATGCAGGTTTTATTGTGCCTGTATTTTAAAGGATTATAGTAATAAATCACATTTAAGAAAGGACGGTTTTGTAATATGTGCGGATTTGCTGGATTTACAGGATACCTTGAAAATGGTAAGGATGTACTTACTGATATGATGAATAAAATCATCCACAGAGGACCTGACAGTGCCGGTCAGTATATAGACGACAAGGCTTATATGGGCTTTAGAAGACTTTCAATCATCGACCTTGATAACGGAAGCCAGCCTATGTTCAACGAAAATAAAAAGATTGTTATCACATTTAATGGTGAGATATATAATTATCAGGATTTAAGAAAAGACCTTATTGAAAAGGGGCATATATTTGCGAACAACTCTGATACAGAAGTTCTTATTCACGCTTATGAAGAATACGGTGAAGATATGTTAAATAAGCTTCGTGGTATGTTTGCATTTGTTATATGGGACAGTGAGAAGCAAACTCTCTTTGGTGCAAGGGATTTCTTTGGAATTAAGCCTTTCTACTACACTGTAGTTGACGGCAACATTATATATGGTTCTGAGATTAAGAGCATATTGGCACACCCTGCATATAAGAAGGAAGTTAATGATGTTGCTCTTGAAAATTACCTCACATTCCAGTATTCAGTGCTTCCTGAAACATTCTTTAAAGGTGTATACAAGCTTATGCCAGGTCACTGCTTTACTTTCCATAATGGAGAAATCAACATAAAAAGATACTGGGAGCCTACATTTGAAGCTGATGAGAGCAAGTCTTTAGATGAATTTGTCAAAGAGATTGACGATGCTATGCACGACTCAGTTGAACACCACAAGATTAGTGATGTTGAGGTTGGTTCATTCCTTTCAAGCGGTGTTGACTCAAGCTATGTTGCCGCTACATTTAATGGTGACAAGACATTTACAGTTGGATTTGACTACGAAAAATATAACGAGATAGATTACGCTAAAGCCTTATCTGAGAAAATCCAAATAGACAATTATTCTAAGCTTGTATCAAGTGAAGAATACTGGGCAGCTATCCCTAAAATCCAGTATCATATGGACGAGCCTTTAGCTGACCCTGCTGCAATTGCCCTTTACTTTGTAAGCCAGACAGCTTCTAAGTATGTTAAGGTTTCAATGTCAGGTGAGGGTGCTGATGAGTTCTTTGGCGGATATAACATTTACAAAGAACCTCTTGATACAGCAGGCTATAGAAAGCTTCCAAAGGGACTCCGCAAGTGTCTTGCCAATGCTGCACAGGCTGTTCCATTTAAGTTCAAGGGCAAGAATTTCCTTATAAGAGGAAGCAAGGATATTGAAGAACGCTTTATCGGTAACGCATTTATGTTCAACGAAAAAGAACGTGCCAAGATATTAAAGAACCCTACTGGAAAGTATAACCATAAAGAACTTACTAAGCCATTTTATGACAAGGTTAAAGATAAAGATGATGTAACTAAAATGCAGTATATAGATATTAACTTCTGGCTTATCGGTGATATTCTTCTTAAGGCTGATAAGATGAGTATGGCACACAGCCTTGAAGTAAGAGTTCCTTTCCTTGATAAGGAAGTATTCAATGTAGCAAGAACTCTCCCAACTAAGTACAAAGTTAATAAATCTAATACTAAATACGCTATGCGTAAAGCTGCTAACCAATATCTTCCTGATATGGTTGCTGAGAAGAAGAAGCTTGGTTTCCCAGTGCCAATCAGAATATGGTTAAAGGACGAGAAATATTACAATATGATTAAAAAAGCTTTCACAAGCGAAGCTGCTAACAAGTACTTCAACACAGATGAGCTTGTTAAGTATCTTGATGAACATAAAGAAGGCAAGGCAGATAATTCAAGAAAAATCTGGACAGTATATATGTTCCTTGTATGGTACAATGACTTCTTTGGTGACTCAGAATATGCGGCTTAACTACAAGACTGCGGTTATAGCTGTAATTTTTCTGAAATTCAGGATTTGAGAAAAATTTCAAGAATTAAATATAAAAAATTTTAAGAAATTCAGTATTTTAAAGAAAATCAAAAGAAAACATCTTAATTATAAATAAAAAACTGTCCTGTTTAATGATTAGATTAATATGAGCTAATTATATCTGCTCACTTTATCCAATTCATTAAACAGGACAGCTTTTTTATTACTCTACATTCTTTAATGCTTCATCCATAGGTATCTTCTTTATCTTATACATCATAAATACTGAAATCAGAGCATACACACCGATATTCAGCACGAACATAACTACGAACAGATATGGTGCATAGTAGCAGGAAATCCAGCCGGACATTTTCTCCATAAATACCCTGAACAGGCTATTCATAATTACAACTGATAATGCAATATTGATAACAACTGATATGACAACCACTATTGTTGTTGAGGTGACATACAGCCTGCTTATCTCACTGTTGGAATAACCTAATATCTTAACCATAGAGATTGATGTTGAATTCTTCTCAACAATAAGCTTAGTTAACAAGAACATTAATACTGCAAATAATACAACTGCAAAGACTTTAATAATTCCAAATACTTCTCCCATAGAACGGTCAAGCTGTCTTGAAACCTTAGTTAAATCATCAAGTGTAATCTCTGTTGCAATATATTTCTCATCAATATCAAGCTTCTCTGATGATAAGTAGCCTGAATAGTAATCATCCTCTTTGTCGAATAGATTTTTAAAATATCCTTCATCCATAAATACTGCAAATGCTGATGGATAATCATACATATCCTTAACTGTAAATGTATATTCCTTGTCCTCATATTTCTCTTTGAGCGTTATCTTATCACCCTTATTAATCTTGAACTTTTCAGCATAGCCGTGTGACACATACACTTCACCATCTTTAAGTTCACTACTGTTAATGTCAACATATTCGCTGTCATCAGCAATTCCGTATATCAATACATCTTCACTCTTTAAACGTCCCTCAAGTGTTGAAAGTGTCCTGACACAGTATTTCTCTGCGGCCTCATTATCCACCTCGACCGGAACTTTCAATACATACTGATGTTTAGCTATAAGTTTGTCCTGTATCTCATTCTGGTAATGGTCAAGAAGCGGGGTCATCATAATACCGAACAGAAGGAGTATATTGGCAAATAATATACCCACAAATAATGTAATGTAATTTGGCATATTCTGTATAATTATTCTTAAACGAAATCTGTTAAAGAACTTGAATCCTGGCAAATGCACAGCTTTCTTCTTCTGTCTTACAGCCAAGTCCTTTCTTAAGAACTTAAGTGGTGAAAGACGAAGCCTGTAACCTATGAGCAATACATTTATCACTACCATTATTATAAATGGAACAACTGTTGTTAATACAAATGCTTCACCATTCCAAAGTGTTGTATAAGTTGTAAGCGAATAACTCTGATAATATGTATCTACAAATATATCCTTAAACCATGTATATCCTAATATGTTACCGACAAGTGCACCTGCTAATGTAACAATAATCGGTAGAAGAATATAATGTAACAACAGCTCTCCCCTTGTATATCCCGAAGCTCTTAAAGTACCAATAACATTAGCTTCTTTGAATATTGTATTATTAGTTGTAACTGCAAATACAAATGCCATAATAGCTATAACAACATATAAAAGAACTATCATCATAGCCTTGTCGCTTCCCATATCATCACCGGTAAAATGTATCGCCTGATTAAGATATCCTGGAATATAACTAGTAAGTATAGCATTATTAGATATTACTTTCATAAAATCATCTGCCATCTCTTTTTCTTCTATATCGTCTGCAGGCTTATTATCATATTTCCACGAATATACATAATGAATATGTGTATCATCATACATATCAAAACAGCTCTCTGACACTACACCAACACCGAATTTTAAAGAGTCAAACATTGTATCTGAGTTGTCCGAGAAAAGACAGCTGTAATCAGATAATGCAACATAACCTGTTACTTTAAGTGCCCTTGTGCCAACATTAATTATGTCGCCGATTTTAATATTATTATTGACAGAATACATTCTATCCAATGCAATCTCGTTAATATCCTCTGCGAGTCTGCCTTCCATAACATCAACCTTATCAATATCATCTCTATTAATATAGAAACGTATTGTGCTCTGGTCGTCTTCTCTTAACTTCTCATTATTGTGTACTTTTAAAGTTTCTTCTTTATAGAAGTTCTCATATATAGTAACATTTTCTTCTTCCAACCTGTCAATCAGCTTATCATCGGCCTTGGAATACAATTCAAAATTACCATCTTCTACATTATATTTATCAAAACTCTTATTATATGTATCAAGCACGCTTCCATCAGCTATAAGAAAACCACTTATAAGCCCTATAACAGCTGTCATAAATATAAATATGACTATATATTTTGCAATTTCACCAGTAAATTCTCTTGGCAATCGTTTAATTAAAGGATTTTTCATATCTAACTCCCATTATATAATATTTAATCTACCATTCAAGGTCAGCGGCAGATACCTTACTGTTATTAACTATATTATCTCTTATCTGTCCATCTCTTAACTTGATAACCCTGTCAGCCATATTCTGGATAGCATCATTATGTGTAACCATTATGACTGTGTTGCCGTATTTCTTGTTGACATCCTCAATAAGCTTTAAGATTTCCTTAGATGTGTGATAATCAAGTGCTCCTGTGGGCTCATCACATAATAATATGTCGGGATTTTTAACAATAGCCCTGCCTATTGCAGTTCTTTGCTGTTGTCCGCCAGATAACTGGTTAGGAAGCTTATGCCTGTGCTCATACAGCCCTAATGTATTAAGCAGTTCGTTAATATCAAGCGGTGAATCGCTAAGATAAGCACCAACCTCGATATTCTCCTTAACATTAAGGTTAGGTATAAGATTATACATCTGGAATACATAACCAAGGTGCTTTCTTCTGTATCTTGTAAGCTCTTTTTCTTTCATATCTTTAGTCTTTTCACTATCAATGCTTACATATCCCAAATCAGCATCATCTATTCCACCTATTATATTAAGAAGTGTTGATTTTCCCGAACCAGATGGTCCAAGCAGTACGCATATTTCCCCTTTTTCAACTTCAAAATTAATTCCCTTAAGAACTTCTACTTTATTAGAAGTACTGCCATATGATTTTTTTAAATCTTTTACAGTAAGAAACATATAATTTTCTCTCCTTCATATTTAATATAATTAGGTTAGTCTAACCTAACCTTTATTAGTATTATAATATCAATAACGCAAAAAAGGAACACACCAAATGATAAAATATATCAATTAGTGTGTTCCTTTTTATATTTTTAGTAATTTATATTCTGGGATTATTGCTTCTTCCAAGCAATACCTTTGCGGCATTATAAATTTCTATGCTTAAGATTATTACTTATGCTCCTCAGCTAAAGTTATATTCTTCATACTATTCATACTGATGAAAAGTGTTGATGTATTATGTAAAAGTGCTGATGTTGTTGGCTGTATTACACCTAATACACCAAGTGCTATAAGTCCTGAGTTGAAAGATACTATAGTTCTGTAATTACGGTTAATCTTCTTAATAAGATTGTTGCTTAAATCCTTAAGATATACAATCTGCCCTAAATCATCAGCACTAACTGTAATGTCTGCAATCTCTCTTGCTATCTGAGCACCATCACTTATTGCAATACCAACATCTGCCGCTGACAATGCCGGTGAATCGTTAATACCATCACCAATCATTATAACCTTACGTCCGGCAGCTTTTTCCTTCTCAACAAATGAAGCCTTATCTTCCGGGAGTACTTCTGAATAATACTCATCTACACCAACCTTGCCTGCGATTGCCTTAGCTGTACGTTCACTATCTCCTGTCATCATTACAACCTTAGATATTCCAAGCTCTTTAAGTGAACTAATTACCTCCTTAGCCTCTGGTCTTACAGGGTCTTCTATACATATAACCGCCGCAAGCTTATCCTCAATTGCAAGATAAAGGTGTGAATATTCTTCTGGAAGATTATCAAACATTTCCTGTCTGCCTTCAGGCACAGTACAGCCTTCATCTTCAAATACAAAATGATAGCTTCCTATTATAGTCTTCTTATTATTTATAGTAGTTGATATACCATGTGCAACTATATACTCAACCTTTGTATGCATTTCTTCGTGGCGTAAGTTCTTCTTAGCTGCTGCATCAACAACTGCCTTGGCCATAGAATGTGGAAAATGTTCTTCCATACAGGCAGCCATTCTTAAAAGCTCATCTTCACTATCACCACTAAATGAATATACATATTTTACTGTTGGTGCAGCCTTAGTAAGTGTTCCTGTCTTATCAAATACGATAGTATCTGCAGCAGCTACTGCCTCTAAGAACTTACCACCCTTTACTGTAATATCATTCTGTCCAGCCTGTCTTATTGCTGACAATACTGTTATTGGCATAGCAAGCTTAAGTGCACAGGAGAAGTCAACCATAAGTATTGATAATGCCTTTGTTGCATTTCTTGTAAGAAGATATGTGAGTGCTGTTCCACCTAATGTATATGGAACTAATGAATCCGCAAGATGTTCAGCCTTGCTTTCAAGACCAGACTTGAGCTTTTCTGACTCCTCAATCATCTTAACAATCTTGTCATACTTACTATTACCGCCACTCTGCTTAACCTTTATTGTGAGTCCTCCCTCCTCAATAACTGTTCCTGCAAATACAGCACTTCCTATATTCTTGCTTACCGGCACTGCTTCACCAGTAAGTGAAGCCTGATTAACCATAGCTTCACCAGCAACTACAACTCCGTCAAATGGAATAACATTACTTACATGAACTATAATTTCATCACCGTTCTTTATCTCATTAACAGGGACTAATACTTCTGTATCGGCTGTCTTAAGCCATACCCTGCTTACATTAAGTGACATAGTCCTTGCAAGATCTCCTACCGACTTCTTATGTGTCCATTCTTCCATAATCTCACCGATTCCAAGAAGGAACATAACAGAACCTGCGGTATTGAAATCATTTCTTAATATAGAAACACCGATTGCTGTCGCATCAAGCACAGGTACTTCCATCTTTCCTTTAAGCAATGTCTTAACACCGCTGCCAATATATTTAACCGACTTTACAGTTGTTACAACATTTCTTACAGATATAGGGAGGAACAGCTTACTTGCTGCTCTTAAGAATACCTTATTAACCAGCTTGTCCTGATAATAAGAATTCATCTCTCTTCCTGAACTGTTAAGCACATCTTCAGGAACTGCCACCTGTGAATATGTAAAATGCTTAAGTTCATTAATAATATGTGCTTTATCGCCTTTAAATTCTATAACAGCATCACAAGTCTTTTCATATACTTTGACAGAAGTCACTGTTTCTATATTTTTAATATAATACTCTAATATATCTGCCTGTTTAAAACTCATATGCTTCATATCCATATGAACTCTTAAACGTCCTGTCATACTGTGTTTAATATAAAATTTCATATTCTGCCTCTTAGCACTTATTCCAGCATATTATTACTGCTCTGTGCTTTCTGTTTCTTCTGATACTTCGTTTAATTCTACTGTATCATCTACAACTTCTTCTGCTGCTTCTCTCTCATCGTTGATAGCCTTAGCCTCCGCATAGATATCACCAGCATTCTCCTGAATTGTTGTTGCTGTCTTCATTACACACTTCTTAGCACGAAGAACTGCTGCTGTACAGTTCGTGTATACCTTCTTAGCATCCTGGCTTGATAATATCTTAATTCCTGCTGTACCAAAAAGTACACCTGCTGCAAATATTCCTGTCTTAACTCCATCGATTTTCTTAAATACGTTTTTCATCTTATCCTCCATTCCCAATTAACATCTGCCTGACGTAATTGACTTTGATTTTTGTTTAGGTATTATCTTATACCATACTTTTTAGTTTTACCACATATTTTTTATTAATTGAGAAACTTTATCAAAAACAGGAGGGGCATTATTATAATGGCCCTCCTGTTATACTCTTAACTGTCTTACTGTCTATGTAACCACAAGCTGTTAAACCCTTCTGCACTATCTGGTTCCATTTGCTGGCTGACAGATTGATTACTGAATTATCGTCAAACTCAACTGTGTATGTGTTGTTCATATTACATTCGCTTCCACACGATACACGATACATATTTCTTCTGTTAATAGCACCAATCTCCTCAAGTGTATTAATCATACGGTATACTGTAGCTGTTCCAATATTAGGATCAAGCTTTGATGCCTTATAATATATTTCTTTGCAGCACGAACATTCTTCATTAAGAATAATGTCTAAAAGCATCATTCTCTGTTTCGTTATTCTGCATCCCCTGTTTCTTAATCTTTGCAGAATTATGTCCTTCTGCATTTCGCTTCTTTCATAGCCAACTACTTCAGAAGCATTTTTATCACATGAATAGTATTTCTGCATTAATGCCTCCTATCCTAGTGGCAGCCTCCACAATGACCACAATCTCCACCGCAGGAGTGTTTGCCATTCTTCTTGCCTTTAACCATTGTATACATAATAGCGGCTACAATTACCACCAATACCACCAATACGATTACTGTGCCCATATTAATCCTCCATTCTTACACCAACTCTGACATCTGCTGCTATATCTGATGAATAAAATATATATCCAATCCGCCACTTAGTGACGGATTGAACACTTATATAATTATGATTAGGAAGTAATCTTAGTTAGCTGCTGCTTTCTTGTATTCTTCCGCTTCCTTTGTTGGTCTGAATAAAAGATAAAGGAAACCAGCTACTAATACAAATGCTACAACTGTCCAGATACTAAATACTCCATCAGCGATAAGGCTTCCGATATTGTAGATGCAAAGTGATACTACATATGCAAATCCACACTGGTAACCAATTGCTATCCAAGTCCATTTAGCACTGTTCATCTCTCTCTTAATAGCACCGATTGCTGCGAAGCAAGGAGCACAGAGAAGGTTGAATGTAAGGAATGAGAAACCTGCTAACTTAGTAAATGCAAGTGCAAGTGCTGCATATGGAGATACATCTCCACCACCGTAAAGGATACCCATAGTACCAACGATATTTTCCTTAGCTACAAGTCCTGTGATTGAAGCAACGGCTGCCTGCCAGTTACCCCATCCAAGTGGAGTGAATATCCAGCCGATTGCATTACCAATCTTAGCTAAAATACTCATATCAATTTCATCTTCTGCTAACATTCTAAATCCGTCATCAGCAAATCCAAAGTATGTTGTGAACCATACAACGATTGTAGAAAGAAGGATAATTGTACCAGCCTTCTTGATGAATGACCAGCCACGCTCCCACATACTTCTAAGTACGTTGCCAACTGTTGGAATATGATATGCAGGAAGTTCCATAACGAATGGTGCTGGATCTCCGCTGAATAACTTTGTCTTCTTTAAAATAATACCTGATACGATAATTGCTGCCATACCGATGAAGTAAGCTGATGTTGCAACCCAAGGTGAACCACCAAAGATAGCACCTGCAATCATAGCGATGAATGGTGTCTTAGCACCACAAGGTATAAATGTTGTTGTCATAATTGTCATACGACGGTCTCTTTCGTTCTCGATTGTACGAGAAGCCATAATACCAGGAACACCACAACCTGTACCGATAAGGATAGGTATGAATGACTTACCTGAAAGACCGAATCTTCTAAAGATTCTATCCATAATGAATGCTATACGTGCCATATATCCGCAAGCCTCTAAGATAGCAAGTAATAAGAATAATACTAACATCTGAGGAACGAAACCAAGTACGGCACCAACACCGGCTACAATACCATCAAGGATAAGACCATTTAACCAATCTGCACAACCGATTGCATCGAGTCCGTCACCAATAAGAACTGGAATACCAGGAACCCATACGCCATAATCTGCTGGATCTGGAGCTGTGCCATCATATTCGATAGCGAGGTCAATAGCTTCTTTAATATCATCAGCATCTGCTGTGAAATCTTCTGTTGCAAGTGTTTCTTCATCTTCTACAGTATAATCAACTGTATCTGATGACTTAACCATAGACTTAAGAGTTGTAAGAGCTTTAACAGCATCTTCTGAGTCATAGTCTTCTGCTTCTGTATCAATAGCATCTGCTATTGCTTCGCCCTTAGAACCAAGGCTTTCTACATATGCTGCAATGATTTCATCTGAGTCGCCATATTCGTCAGCTACTTCTTCATAAGCTGAAGTACCGATACCGAAAAGGTGGAAACCATCGCCAAATAAACCATCATTAGCCCAGTCTGTAGCCGCTGAACCAACTGTTACCATAGCAATGTAATATACCAGAAACATAACAACTGCGAATATAGGAAGTGCTAATATTCTGTTAGTTACGATTTTATCAATCTTATCAGATGTTGTAAGCTTATCCTTAGAATGAGCCTTCTTTACACACTCTCCAATAATTGATGAAATGTATGTATATCTTTCATTAGTAATAATACTTTCTGTATCATCATCAAAATCTTTCTCAAGTTTATCAATCTCTGTTGTAACATCAGGTACACTAGACATAAGCTGTCCAATTTTGTCATCTTTCTCTAATAACTTGATAGCGAAAAATCTCTTCTGTTCTTCTACTACATCAAGACCAATCTTATCTTCAACTGCTTCGATAACAGATTCAACTTCATCACTGAATTTATGTGCAAGCTTATTAATCTTCTTAGACTCAGCAAGCTTTACAGCCTTTTCTGCCGCTTCCCTAATACCAGTTCCCTTAAGAGCTGAAATTTCAACTACTTCACAGCCAAGCTTCTCTGAAAGCTTTGCAATGTTAAGTTCAATACCATTCTTAGCTAAAAGGTCGATCATATTAACAGCCATAATTACCGGAATACCAAGTTCCATAATCTGTGTTGAAAGATATAAGTTTCTTTCAATGTTAGTACCATCAACAATATTGATGATAGCATCTGGTCTTTCATTAATAAGATAATTTCTTGCTACAACTTCCTCTAATGTATATGGAGAAAGTGAGTAAATACCTGGTAAATCCATAATGGCAACATCTTTATGTCCCTTTAATCTACCTTCCTTCTTCTCTACAGTAACACCTGGCCAGTTACCTACGAACTGGTTAGAACCTGTAAGAGCATTAAACAATGTTGTTTTACCGCAGTTAGGGTTACCTGCTAATGCAATCTTAATTGACATTCTTTTACCTCTTTTCTTAATGAGTTAATAATTAGTTGTAACTTTCTTCATTTAGATTATGCTTGCTATAATTAGTTAATGCTAACCTTTTGGCAAAAAAATAAATATTAATTTACCTCTATCATAGCTGCATCTGCCTTACGAAGTGATAACTCATATCCTCGTACTGTTACTTCTATTGGATCTCCCAATGGTGCAACTTTTCTGACATAGACTTCTACGCCTTTAGTGATTCCCATGTCCATAATTCTTCTCTTAACCGGACCTTCACCATTAAGCTTAGCAACTTTAACAGTCTGACCAACAGCAACTTCCTTTAAAGTCATCTTAATCTCTCCTTCTCATTAAAATATTGTGAATATCTATATAGAGGCTTGAAACTCAAGTCTTTATACCATAATCTTTGAAGCCATATCGCTTCCTATAGCTACTCGTGATTCTTTAATATTAACTATAACATTACCGCCAGTCTTAGAAATGACCGTCACTATAGCTCCAACTACAAAGCCTAGATTCTCAAGAAATCTTCTCGTCTCTTCTTTCCCACCAATCCTTGTGATTGTTGCTGTCTCTCCCTCACCTATCATTGATAATGGCATAACTTATCACTCCTATCTGTATCTATGTTGATAATGTTTTTCATTTGCTACTGTGTTAGTATATACTAACACTTATTAGATGTCAATTACCATTTTAAGAAAATTTTCATATTATTAATTTTCACATAATAACCGCATACATATACAGTAAAATTAATATGTATGCGGTCATTACTCACTTATTAATATTATATTGGGAAGTGTCCAGAATAAATATGTCACTTATTAATATATTCATTATATTACTTTACATTACTTTATATTATGCACATATCTGATTATACGCATACTTTAACTATGCATATTCTTAATTGTACATACACTCTGATTATGCAAGAGAAGCACCAAGATCCTTGCAATTACTTACAGCTTCATCATCAGGAGCTTCATTACAGATTACCGGGTCACAGCTAAGGTCAGCACCAGCATTCCTGCTTCTTTCTGCCCAGTCATCCATCCATTCTCCGCTTCCCCAGCCGTAAGAACCAAAGAGTGCTATCTTCTTTCCTGAAAGTGCCGCTTCACAGTCTGTAAACATCGGCTCAAATTCTGACTCTTCAAGATTTTCTGCTCCCATAGCAGGGCATCCGAAAGCTATTCCGTCGAATTCTGCAACCTTTGCTGATGAGAATTCTGAAGCAGTGAATAATGTTACTTCTGCTCCTTTTTCCTTTGCTCCCTCAGCAACAGCATTGGCCATAGCCTCTGTATTACCTGTTCCGCTCCAATATACAACTGCAACTTTACTCATTATTATTCCTCCATTATTGCTTTAATTTAATGCTTACGCACATATATGTTGAGTGAATTATATATTCACGGTCAACTGATTTAATGTTCGTCCTCCTGTGAAGACTTTCTGATATACCTCAGAACATTTTTTAAATCTTGCAAATGTCCTGACACTTTCCTGTTCATTGCAATATACCTTCCACACACCACAGCATTTGCAGTTCTGCCCTTTATTAAAAATGAACTCCTTTACATCTTCGACAGGATATCCAAGAAATAAACCTATCTCGTGTGGAAAACAAGGCTGTGTCATAAGACGTTCCTTAAGTGCCTTAATACACGCCTGCATATTTCTTTCTATGTATCCATAGCTGGATAATATATTCCATACGTCATCATTATTGACTGCCTTAAATAACATACTTGGTCTATATACATATATTAATGAACTCTTATCTGTCTTTCTTAAGACTTCTATATATACGCCCTTCTCATTAAGTTTCATATTAGCAGCCTTAATCTCAGAATTAAATTCATCTTCTGATATAAATCTGTAATTAAAAAGATTAGCCATCTTAATTCCAGCCAATGTAGGCGCACATTCTTTTACAATCTCATTCTCCAGCTTTCTAAGCATATAATCTCCATTCCCTATATAAGCATTACCCTGCCTGCTGTCTGTGTCAGTTATAATTAGCAGGCCTTTCCGTCTGCTACATATTCCTGAAGAACTGCATTGAGTGATGAAGCACTGCTTGAATGAGAACGCACAATCTGAATATCCTTGCTCTTTGCTTCTGTAACAGCACTATGTACCATCTTATGTGATACTGTATTAGTAAAAAGTATCATAAGGTCAGGGTTGCCAATTTTTTTGCCAAAGCTACTCTTCTCCTTAACAAATACCTTAGCCTTACAGCCGTGCTGTTTACATATCTTCTCATATTGACATACCATACATTCGTTACCACCAATTATAACTACACTCATATTAGTCCTCCTTATCCTGCGAAATAGATATATAGTATACATCCCACTGTTAGTTCTATTCTAACTTATGTTAGTTGTTGCTAACCTATGATTTTTAAATAAACGGGTCCCAGACCCGTTAAATAAATATAAAGGCATATGTGTTAGCTGTTACTAACTATCATTATGATAGTCTAACTTAATTATTTTGTCAACAGCTTTTTATTACTTTTTATTATCCTGATTCTACATAAAAAACTCCTGATGTACACTATACAAACCTTTGTTAGTCCAGGATTACTTGTATAATATACATCAGGATTTTATAATTTAGATATTCTGTTATTATGCACAGATAGTTATACTATTTATTTAAAGTACTTAACACCAGACTCGAATATCTTAATATCCTGTTCTCCATAGATATTAATAGCTACCGAATCACCACGTCTTTCAGAATGTGCCATCTTACCTAAGCATCTTCCGTCCGGGCTTGTGATACCCTCAATAGCCATATATGAGCCATTGACATTCCATTCTTCGTCCATCGTGATATTTCCTTCCGGATCACAGTACTGTGTTGCAACCTGTCCATTTGCAAATAATCTGTCCAGCCACTCTTTATTTGCAACAAATCTTCCTTCTCCGTGAGATGCAGGGTTTGTATATACGCCGCCAAGCTCTGCCTCTCTAAGCCATGGAGATTTATTCGTTACCACTTTTGTATAGACCATCTTGGAGATATGGCGTCCAATCGTATTGTATGTAAGAGTCGGTGAATCCGGTAACTGTCCTGTGATCTTTCCACCTGGTACCAGACCAAGCTTGATCAGTGCCTGGAATCCGTTACAGATACCAAGGGCTAAACCGTCTCTCTCATTTAACAGTTTCATAACTGCCTCTGTCATCTTTGCGTTGCGGAATGCGGTTGCAAAGAATTTTGCAGATCCTTCCGGCTCATCACCGGCGGAGAATCCACCCGGGAACATGATGATCTGTGCCTGGTCGATTGCCTTGGTAAATTCATCTACGGACTCACGGATGTCCTCAGCATTTAAGTTTTTAAATACTTTTACGATCGTATCCGCACCTGCGCGCTCAAACGCTTTTGCACTGTCGTACTCGCAGTTGGTTCCCGGGAATACCGGAATAAATACGGTCGGTCTTGCCACTTTATGTTTGCATACATAAACAGAATCTGCATGATAAAGATCTGTCTTTACTTCCTCTTTATCTTCGGTTGCACGAGTCGGGAATACTTTCTCCAATGTGCCTGTCCATGCGTTCAATGCCTCATCGATCGCAAGTTTCATATCGCCACAGATAAATGCTGCTTCCTCATTGACAGCACCTGCTCTCTTTACGTTTGCAGATAAACCTGCATTGTGCAGTGCCTCGTAAACTTCTGCAGTCTTGCCTGCCGGAACTTCTGCCACGATATTACCAAAGCCCGGAGCAAACAGTGTATCAGTTGTCACATCGGTATCTACTGTCACGCCAAGTTTGTTACCGAATGCCATCTTTGCAAGTGCTGCTGCAAGACCTTTTCCGTCAAGCGCATATGCGGAAACGATCGCACCTTTCTGGATCAATGCATGAACCGCATCATAAAGTTTCATGACCTGTGCGTAAACCGGCACGTCATATTCATCTTTGTCGATCGTAAAGTATAACAGTTCATTTCCTGCTGCCTTTAACTCCGGTGTGATGATATCCTGCTCTTTTGCCACATCCACTGCAAAGGAAACCAGTGTCGGCGGTACATCAATATCATTAAACGTTCCTGACATGGAATCTTTTCCACCGATAGATGGAAGTCCAAAACCGATCTGTGCATTGTAAGCTCCGAGAAGTGCTGCAAATGGCTGGCTCCAGCGCTTCGGATCCTCGTTCATTCTGCGGAAGTATTCCTGGAATGTAAAACGGATCTTTTTATAATCACCACCTGCGGTCACGATTCTTGATAAGGACTCTAATACCGCATAGATCGCACCGTGGTACGGGCTCCAGCTTGCTAAATACGGATCAAAACCATATGCCATCATGGTTACGGTATCACATTTTCCATGTGCAACCGGAAGTTTTGCAACCATGGACTGTGTCTCTGTGAGCTGGTATTTTCCACCGAATGGCATGAAAACGCTTCCTGCTCCGATAGAACCGTCAAACATCTCCACAAGACCTTTCTGGGAGCAGACATTCAAATCAGCCAGCTCTGCAAGCCATGCTGCCTTCATATCGTTTTTCGCAACCGCATCTGCAACTTTTGGTGTAGAGATCTTATTTAAGTAATTATCCTCCGGTACCGGCATATCCACTGCAACGTTGGTCTCCTGATGCGCACCGTTGGTGTCTAAGAAGGCACGGGAGATATTTACGATCTCTTTGCCTCTCCACTCTAAAACAAGTCTCGGCTCCTCCGTTACAACGGCAACTTCCACTGCCTCTAAGTTTTCCTCCGCTGCGTAGCCTAAGAAGGTCTTGACATCCGAAGGAGATACCACAACTGCCATACGCTCCTGGGATTCTGAGATTGCAAGTTCTGTTCCGTCTAATCCGGCATATTTCTTCGGCACTTTGTCAAGCTGTACGCGAAGTCCGTCTGCAAGCTCACCGATTGCTACAGACACACCGCCCGCACCGAAATCGTTGCATTTTTTGATGATATGGGCAACTTCCTCACGGCGGAACAGGCGCTGGATCTTGCGTTCTGTCGGCGGGTTACCTTTCTGTACCTCGGCACCGCAGACTGCTGTGGACTCTGTGTTGTGCGCTTTTGAAGAACCTGTGGCACCACCGATACCGTCACGTCCGGTTCTTCCTCCAAGTAAAATGATGATGTCACCCGGATCAGAGGTCAGTCTCTGTACGGCACGTCTTGGAGCAGCACCCATGACCGCACCGATCTCCATACGTTTTGCCACATAGTTTGGATGGTAAACTTCTTTGACGTATCCGGTTGCAAGACCGATCTGGTTACCGTAAGAGCTGTATCCGTGTGCAGCTTCTCTCACCAGTTTTTTCTGTGGAAGTTTTCCGGAGATCGTCTCGGAAACAGGAACCGTCGGATCTGCGGCACCGGTCACACGCATTGCCTGGTAAACATAGGTACGTCCTGACAACGGGTCACGGATCGCACCGCCAAGACAGGTAGCGGCACCACCAAACGGCTCGATCTCGGTCGGATGGTTGTGTGTTTCATTTTTGAAATTAACCAGCCACTCCTCTGTCTTTCCGTCTACTTCTACCGGAACAACGATGGAACATGCATTGATCTCATCGGACTCTTCCTGATCCTGTAACTTTCCTTCTTTTTTCAGACGTTTCATTGCCATCAGGGCAAGATCCATCAGACATACAAACTTATCACTGCGTCCTGCATACAGGTTCTTGTGGGTATTTAAGTAGTCCTCATAAGTCTCTTTCATCGGCGCGCAGTAATAACCGTCATCAAATGCCACATTTTTAAGTTCTGTGGAGAATGTGGTATGACGGCAGTGATCAGACCAGTAGGTATCTAACACACGGATCTCCGTCATGGACGGATCGCGTTTTTCATCGTTCTTAAAATAATTCTGGATATGTAAAAAGTCTTTGAATGTCATCGCAAGATTCAATGAATCGTATAACTCTTTTAACTTAGCCTCCGGCGTATCACGAAAACCGTCAAAGATCTTAACATCCTCCGGCTCCGGGAAACTCTGCACTAAAGTCTCAGGTTTCTCTAAGCCTGTCTCTCTGGAATCGACCGGGTTGATGCAGTGTTTTTTGATTGCTGCAAACTCTTCGTCACTGATTGTTCCCTCGATCGCATAAGTCACTGCGGTGCGGATGATCGGCTCTTCCTCTTCGTTTAATAATTTCACACACTGTTCTGCGGAATCTGCTCTCTGGTCAAACTGTCCCGGTAAAAATTCTACAGAGAAGATGCGGGAGCCTTCTGCTGCCTCAAAATTCTCCAGATATAAATCATCTACAGGTGGCTCTGCAAAAACAGTTTTGCATGCTTTATCAAAAACTTCATCAGAAATATTTTCTACATCATAGCGGATCAGCACACGTACTGCTGTTACGGATTTAATTCCCAGATAGCTGCTGACCTCATGTTTTAATTCCTTTGCCTGTACAGCGAAGGCCGGTTTCTTTTCTACATAGACACGTCTTACGTTACTCATAGAAACTCCTTTCTTATGTATGCATTGTTTTAAAAATGCTTGACTATTGCTTCTTTTATAGTATCATAGGAAATATCATTAGTAAAATTAATATATCTTATATTTTTTATTAATACAGTTAATTAATCACCGTTCACACTCCACTGTCGACGAGATATTGGGGAATAAATATGCCAAAATCCCGAGACATACAATCTAAAGTTCCATTGCTGCCGACAATTTGTATCATCACATTATTTTATGAAAGGATTTATTTCTATGGATATTAATCTTGAACTATACAAAGTATTCTACTATGTTGCCACCACCCTCAGCTTCTCAGAGGCCTCCCGCCAGCTTTTTATCTCCCAGTCAGCAGTCAGCCAGTCCATTAAAACTCTGGAAAAGAAGCTAAATCATCCTCTTTTTATCCGCAGTACCAAGAAAGTATTGTTAACTCCTGAAGGAGAACTTCTGCTCCAGCATGTAAAACCGGCTCTCCAGCTTCTGGACGAGGGAGAATCTCTCCTGTCAGGAGACAATCTGCTGAAAGGTCAGCTGCGTATCGCTGCCAGCGATACGATCTGCCGGTATTTTCTCATTGATTATCTGCAGAAATTCCATCAGACCTATCCTGATGTCCGCATTAAAGTCACAAACAGTACCTCCATCGGCTGTGCAGAGCTTCTGGAAAAGGGTCAGGCAGATCTGATTGTATGCAACTGTCCCAATTCCAGGCTTGGCAGTCATTTTCAGACACGTGTGCTAAAAGAATTCCACGATGTATTCGTTGCCAATACGGATTACTTTCCTGTACACACTGTTCAGACCGAACTGCAGGAGCTTCTGAACTATCCGATCCTGATGCTTTCCCCCAAAAGTACCACCAGCGAATATTTACGGGAAGCATTTACAGCCCATAATCTCAAGCTTCTTCCTGAAGTAGAGTTAAACAGTAATGACCTGCTTCTGGATCTGGCACGGATCGGACTGGGGATTGCCTGTGTTCCTGATTATATGTTAAAAGAAAATGATCAGCTTACACCGCTCATGTTAAAAGAGCCTCTTCCCGGACGTCAGCTTGTACTTGCCCAGCATGACAGTCTTACTGTCTCTCAGGCTGCTGAACGCTTTATTGAAATGTTTACTTCCATATAATAAAAGAAGTCCTCACTCAGTACTGAAACAACAATTTTTATAATCGCGTTTCTTACTGAATGAGAACTTCTTTTTCTTATTTCGGCATTACAGCCAGTGCATCAGTAATATACTGATTATCGATTGCTGCAAAGAATCCGCCGTCTGCCTTGGTTGCATAATCCATATCGATCGGCATTTTTCCAAGTACAGGAACCTTCAGCTCTGCTGCGATCTCATCAATATGGCTCTCACCAAAGACTTTGATCTCTTTTCCGCAGTCCGGACATTTCACATAGCTGTAGTTCTCTACGATTCCAAGTACCGGTATCTTCATCATCTCAGCCATATTAAAGGCTTTCTTAACGATCATCTTAACCAGATCCTGAGGTGATGTTACGATCACGATTCCTTCGATCGGCAGAGACTGGAATGCTGTAAGCGGAACATCACCTGTTCCAGGAGGCATATCCACAAACAGATAGTCTACGTCGCCCCAGATAACATCTGTCCAGAACTGTTTTACCATATTTGCAAGAACCGGACCTCTCCAGATTACAGGAGTATCCTCTGTAGGAAGCAGAAGGTTGATGGACATTACCTTGATTCCGTTTTTTGTGATCATCGGGTAGATACCTTCATCATTTGCCATTGCTGCACCCTTTAATCCATACATTTTCGGAATGGACGGTCCTGTGATATCCGCATCCAGGATACCGACTTTGTATCCCTGTGCTGCCATCATGTTTGCCAGAGAGCCTGTTACGAAGGATTTACCAACGCCACCCTTTCCGCTGACAACCCCGATCACATGTTTTACATTTGACTGAGCATTCATTTCTGCCTGAAAACTCTGCTGTTTCTTGCTGCTGGAACAACCTTCGCAGCTTGCTTTGTCGCATGAAGTGTTGTTACATTCTTTTGCCATAATTAATCTTCTCCTTTATATTTACGCACTGCTGTACTGACAAAATACTGTTACTGTTCACTCCGTTCACAGTAACATAGCCAAAATTCATTCCAGATTGCCTACGGCAATGGAATTTTGGCTTGTATGTCTCGGGATTTTGGCATATTCATGCCAAAACACCTCGCGGGATAGTGGTGTGTGAACAATAACAAAATATTCTCTATTGCCAGTGTGGAGCGTGTCTGAAAAATCATTCCCACAAATTGTGACGCACATCTTGCGTAAAGCATTTTTCAAACAAGCTCCAGAGTACGCATATTACTTTACAAATCTGTCAATTGCTACCTCAAGTTCTTTAATTGCCTCTTTATCACCATGTTCCACTGCATCTACGATACAGTGTTCGATATGATCCTGCAGAATGATCTTACCTGTATTATTGATAGCAGATTTCACTGCTGAAAGCTGTATCAGAACTTCCGCACAGTCTCTTCCGTCCTCTATCATACGTTTGATAGATTCCATATGTCCGATTGCTCTGGACATACGATTCAGCACTGCCTTTGTATGCGCATGACTGTGATGATGCCCATGCTCCCCATGAGAATGTTCAACTACCGTCCCATCCTCCAGTACATGCGTATGTGTCTTTTGTTCCTCGGCCATAACATTCCCCTTTCTCTTTCAGAATATCCGATTCTTTACCGCTTATCTGTCTTTATATCCTCACACACTGTCTGTGGCTTTCCTGCTTACAGCACTTCCGTACAGCGTAAATGATATTATACCACATTTGTCAAATTTCTGTAAAGGAGCAACGCTGTTTTATTTGTGAAGTCGTAATATCAAAAATAATGGTTCCATCCTCCAGGACAGTTTTTTCATAGGAAACTTCTTTTCCTTTGAATTTATTTCTGATATATTCTTCCGGATCCTCAAGTTCCAGCTCTTCCACAAAAACATCACGCATCTGATTCCGCGGACATTTATTAAAAATTTCCCATATCAGTTCATATTCTTTCATATTCCATCTCCAGTCCGTAAGACGGATATTCACAATCCATTTCACTATTTAGCCCTCTTCGGCTGATTTACGGCAATCTGCATAGATTGTCCTGCGGTTTTTCCCAACCAGTCTGAGACTATTATAATTATTTTTAGATTTTTTGTCAAAAATAATTGCATGAAGACGAATTATAGCGTATCATAGTCTATAATTATCAAAACAGCAATGTTACTGTTCATTTTGCAGCCTGATGTTTTTTTGAATTCTGCATATTCACAGTAACTGTAACTATTCAGTACTTTCGGGAAGCAGTGTACCGGATAGTTACCGACAGCTACAAACTAATTACATATATAAAGGAGAGAAATCTATGAAGCTTTTAAAAGACCGAATTCTTAAGGATGGAGTTGTAAAACCGGGAAATATTTTAAAAGTAGACAGTTTCTTAAATCATCAGATGGATATTACCCTCATCAATGAAATCGGCAAAGAATTCAAACGCCGCTTCTCCGACTGTCCAATCACTAAAATCCTTACAATTGAAGCATCCGGTATCGGTATCGCCTGTATTGCTGCACAGTACTTTGATGTACCTGTAGTTTTTGCCAAGAAAGCACAGAGCGTGAATCTGGATGGAGAAATGTATACAACTAAAGTAGAATCTTTCACTCATAAGAAAGTATATGATGTGATCCTTTCCAAGAAGTTTCTCGGACCTGAAGATCATGTACTTCTGATTGATGATTTTCTTGCTAACGGATGTGCACTTCTCGGCCTGATCGATATTGTTAAGAAATCAGGGGCAACTCTTGAAGGAGCCGGTATTGTTATTGAGAAAGGATTCCAGCATGGCGGTCAGGAGATCCGCGATATGGGAATACGTCTTGAATCTCTTGCCATTGTTGATTCCATGACAGACGATTCCTTAACCTTCAGAGATTAACTATAAAAGGATGGGAAAACCCATCCTTTTTTTGTTCTATGAATTCTTTATTTTTTCTGATCTGATGTTTTCTCCACTTTTGAGTTATCTTCGGAATCATAGATCAGATTTTCTCTCGTTTCACCTTCTGATTTATCTTCTGTTTCAGGAGTTGGTGTCACTTCTTTTGAATCTTCCTCTGAGGCTGTCTTTAATGTCACTTTCGGCACAGGTGTTGCCTCTGGCGCAGGTGTCACCTCCGGTGTCGGTGTGGGATCAGGAGCGATCTCATCTTCCGTATAAGTTCCGTTATCCACAAGAATCTGATAATTATCCTTGTCGATCATCTGTGCTCCACATGTAAAAGTTCCCACAATCTTTACTCCGTTATCATACTGTGAATAATCTTTTACGTCAACTTTCTCTCCTGTCAGATAGTCAATGGCCATCTGTGCTCCGCCCTTAGCCAGTTCCTTACGATCCATAAACATGGTAAATGACATTTTACCTGCTGCAATATCCTTTACTGCCTGTGCCTCACTGCCATATCCTGTGATCATCGGCCATTCATCACTTCCTGGTTCCAGACCACTGTCATTTAAAATTTCCTCTGCAGCATAAGCAAATCCGTCATATGCAGTACAGATAATATCCGGAGCCTTCTCCTCTGCATAAAACTCACTTATAATCGAATCAAGTTTTATCTTTGCAGATGTCTCGCTCCATCTCATGATTCCAGTATCATCAAATGACGTATTTCCGGATTTACATACAAGTGTTCCATCATCCAGATATTCCTGAAGCCCTTCCTGGATTCCATTACACAGAAACAGTGCAGCATTGTCATCCGGAGATCCCATGAGAAATTCTATTGTATAAGACTTCTTATCCTCTCTGGCTTTATCCAGATCCATTTTTTTGATAATTTCTTTGGCAATATCCTTTCCTATTGCTCTGGTATCATAAGTTGCATAATAATTGATATCCGCAGTATCCCGGATCAGACTGTCATAGGAAATAACCGGTATTTCCTGCTCTTTGGCAGTTTTCAGGATATCTGTCAGACCATAGGAATCTACCGGATCAATGATCAGGGCAGAAACCTGCTCATCAATAAATTCCTGAATCTGGGAAATCTGAAGCGCAGGATCGCCGCCGGCATTCTTCACATCTGCCTCATATCCTCCATCTTCAATCTGCGAAGTCATCTCTTCGCTGTCAATTTTTGCATCCTCATCGTCCTCAGAAAGAAGCACACCTATCTTTCCGGCAGAAGCTTCCGTTACCTCAGCATCTTCCTCTGATTCATCATCTGAATCTTTTCCTGAAGAATCTCCGTCTTCTTCCTCCTTCACTGATATCTCTTTATTGTCTTCGTCTGATTTTGCACCGTCTCCTGCCTTGCTGCTGTCATCGGCATCAGAAGCATTTTTATTTTCTGCCTCTACTTTTTCACCTTCCTCAGTTACTTCGCCTACGCCCTCTTCTTCTACCTGGGCGCTTTCATTTGCTGCTTCTTTTGCCTCATTCTTCCCGCAGGCAGACAGGAACATGGAGGATACCATTATTCCAAGCAGAATAGCTGTTGCTCTTCTTTTCATAATACGATCCTTTCTGATATCATATTTATTTATCAATTCCCTTATAATCTTTTGCAATGTTCTTCAGATAATCCCGATAGGCAACGGCTGCTTTCTTTGGTTTCAGAATATGTACATTTCTTCCCATAGAAGTCAACCATCCAAAAAATGCCTTATCAACCACAACCTCAACAGTTACAATAAAATTATCCTCCCCCTTTATTTTGCAGAAAATCTCCGAACCAAAGGTACGCTGGATTTTTTTCTTTGTAGAATTCTGACATACAAGCCTGATTTCTTTTATATTCTCTCCTGTTTGGGAGGGTGTCGGAGCACTGATCTTTGCAGGTGCTTCAGATTCTTTTCCAATCTGTTCCTGCACATTTTCAGATTTCTCTCCTGTTTCGCCATCTGGCTGATGTATTATCGTATTATCCGCTTCTGTTTTATCTGAAGCAGATTTTTCCTCATAATATCCTCCTTCCCGTCCTCTTCTGTAATGTATATCCATTCCAAAATCACGCAGGGTTTCCATATCATCATAAATACTCTTTCGCTCAGCTCGAATCCCCTGTTCTTCCAGTTTTGCCAGAATCTCCTGCATGGTGACAGGCTTTTGGCTGGTTGTCTCAGACAGCATTTTCTGCAGATACAGTATTTTTCCTTTTTGATTACATGATTTCGCCATAATTATCCTCTTACAAATCTGTGGTATATATAGTCATTTGCTTCTTTTTCCTGACTGTCATCTAACGGTGTAAGTTCTGTTTCTTTTCCATACTTTCTTTCCAGCGCATGTTGAATGAGCCAGTCTGCAAGCTGCGGATTCTTCGGAAGTAACGGTCCATGCAGATAAGTCCCTATCACATTCTTATATACTACGCCTTCATAGCCTGACTTACCGTCATTTCCTGCACCGTAAAGTACTTTTCCCAGTGGTTTGTTATTATTAATGCAGGTTCTTCCTCCATGATTCTCAAATCCAACGATCGGCATATCAAACAGCTCACTCTGCAGAACGATATTCTGGATCAGACGGCCTTCGCCCTGCTCTGTATACAAGTCTACCAGGTCCAGTCCTTTCATGTTTCCCTGATCTGTTTTGTAATACTTCCCAAGTAACTGATAGCCACCGCAGATTGCAATGACAACGCCGTTATCTTCCACATAAGCCTTAAAATCCGGTTGGATTTTCTGTAGCTTCTCACATACGATCATCTGTTCTCTGTCCGAACCGCCACCCAGAAGTACGATATCAAGCTTCGAGAAATCTATTTTATCATCCAGCTCAAACGGTATGGTCTCAGCCTCAATCCCACGCCACTGGCATCTCTTCATCAGACACTGGATATTACCTCTGTCACCGTAAAGATTCAGAAGATCCGGATATAAATGTCCTATTGTAATTTTCATTATTTCTCGCCCTCCAGTCTCTTCAGAATATTTCTGGTACTGAATAATGCTGTATAGTTTACCAGCACATACAGATTCCCCACTCCGTCCTCTACTCTGTCGCGGATTGCTTTCTCAACATCGCCCTCGAGGACAGACGGGATATCCACATATTTCAGCCGCAGACGCATATCCTGACAGCGGATACCGCTTACAGTAATAGATTTCACTGAATCATTTCCGAGAAGATCAAAGTCAACATCCCAGAGCCAGGAAATATCTGTTCCATCCTGAGCATTATCATTGATCGCAATAATGATGTCCTTCGGTGCCTGATCCTGCATCACTGCGGAAATATTCTGATTAAATCCCGCCGGATTCTTGGCAAGATTTAAGGTTACTCCTGTTCCCTTAATGCGAAACTGCTCCATACGTCCGTTTTCCGGATTAAATCTGCGGAGCATATCCCCGAAATGCTCTCCCGCAAATCCCGCAGTCCTCACTCCCGCATAAGCTGCCAGTATATTATACACATTATAAAATCCCTTATAATTTGCTACAATGTGTTTTCCTTCTACACAAAAGCTAAGCTGGTCGCCTACCTTTACATCCTCCGCATCAAAATCCGGCTTCGGTCTTGCAAATCCGCATTTTGGACAATAATAATCTCCCAACTGGCTGTAATGATAGAAACGATATTCCAGTTTTTCACCGCATCGCTTACAGAAACGTCCTTCCCTGATTTCATTTGCCGCAGATTTGATCACCGGTTTACTGATACCATAAGTTACATATGGATTCCCGGAATCCATGGCAAGATATGCGGATAATGCATCATCACCGTTTACAATAATCTGCATCTTCGGAACCTTGCGCATCATTTCTTCCAGAATGTTCATAGTGATATCAATCTCTCCGTATCTGTCAAGCTGGTCGCGGAAAAGATTTGTCAGAAGCATATAGTCCGGTTTGATTCTCGGAAAAATATGTCTGGTGGATGCTTCATCGGCCTCAATGCATGCATAGTCCGCATCAATTTTACCATTCCATTTCGAAGCCAGCACAAATGCGGCAACAACTCCATTGAGCATATTGGAACCTGTATGGTTACAGATTACTTTCTGTCCTTCCGCTTCCAGTGCCGCACAGAGCATATTGTTGGTAGTTGTCTTTCCATTTGTACCGCAGGTTGCAAAAATAGCCTTTCGTACCTGTGAGGAAAGCTGTTCCAGAATGTCCGGACAGATCTTAATCGCCACTTTTCCTGCCCAGGTCACACCCTGTCTTCCCATTTTCTTACATACGTATCCTACAAATTTTGCTGCACAGACAGCAATCATTACTCTTATTTTCATTGTGTATGATAATTTCCTTTATAAATATAATCTTTGTTATTGCCGCTTATTTGTTTCAACTCACAGTCGGTAATTTCACAGAGTCTGACGTGTCAACAACATACTGACTGTGGTTTGCCTCATGTCAGTGGGGGATACCGATTTCTCTCCGCCCGCCACTGCCGTTCATTTTCTTATTTGCAATTCATCTACCACCTATAGAGGAGGGAGAATTCTTGCTATATCCTGTTAAAATTCTTTTTGCTCCTGATATCTTTACCCTTATTCATTCCGGAACAGCTACAGCTATAATAATCCTCTACGACCATTTCATAATGCCGACAGGACAGATCAGTTAAACATAGTATCCTGCAGATAGTCTGAGCATACACCTGCCGCACCCTCTTGCATATAATATTGTGCTTCCTTCAGGTCATTCACAGTATAAATATATAACCTGATCCCTTTTTTGTCAAAAATCTCCTGCACATCCTCTGACCAGTATTTATAATAGACTGTAGCTGCCTGAATATTCTTTTCTCTGCAAAATGCCGCAATTTCAGTCAGTTCTTTAATAGAGTATTCCTGCCATAAAGAATAAATATATCCTGGAAAATCGTACAGCAGTGCTGTTCCGGCAAACATTGCCTGGTTATAAATTTCCGGTATGACCTGCCGCATCACATCCGGGACACCGGCAGCCTCTGCCAGTTCAATATAGTCTGCATAATCTTCCACTGTTTTCTGATAATTACGGAGAGAATACTGTTTGGAATCCAGCATCACAAAAGCGTCCGGATAATCGCTCAGCAGAACCAGCAGATCTTCAAATGTTATAGGAGTATATTTTCCATAAATGGGCCGGGATAAGAATTCCTCTGAGGACAGAACTTTCTTTTCATCGCCTTCCCATTGTCCAAGAGACTGATACCAGCTATGGCGGCACACCCATACATTGTCAGATGTCTTCACAAGATCAACTTCAAACAACCTGCACCCCATCTGATAGCCTGCCAGAAAACTCTCTTTTGAATTCAGATAGGTTTTATCACCAATCCCTCCCAGTGCATGTGCGATCGTTTTATAATTTTCCCACTTAAATTCAGGTGTGGTGGCAGATATGGAATAAGCATCATTTCCCCACAGAAACAGTGTAACAGCCAGTAATTCCACCAACAACAAAAACATCCTGATGAAATAACCAAATCCTGATCGTTTCTTTTTCGTATTCTGCCTCAATTTTTCAATCTCCTGCCGGTCATTTGTATTCCTCGCTTATCTTTTGCTCTCGTATTTTGTAACAGCCCAATGTCTTATTTAACACTTCTTCATCAATATGGTTTTTATATACTCTACGATTTTACGCTATCTGGCTCAAATAATCAAGGGTAATAAACGGTTATGTTATAAGGAAGTGATTTCCTATAGCATAACAAAAAAACTGCATATATACGGCATGAACACCATACATATGCAGTCTTATCATCGTCTGGACAAATATAAAATCGAAAATCTGGCTGGATTATACTAATTCGATCAGTACTTCCATTGCAGCATCGCCTTTACGCGGTCCGATCTTAACGATTCTTGTGTAACCACCGTTACGGTCAGCGTATTTTGGAGCGATCTCATCGAACATCTTAGCAACCATATCTACGTCTTTAGTGTTTTTCTTTCTTCCGGCACCCTTTGCAGGTACTTCTTTAACCGGGTAGAAAACTTTCATCATCTGACGACGAGCGTGAAGTCTGGAAGGAGCATCTTTCTTGATCTCTTTCTGTACTTCATCGTATACAGTTTTCTTCTTTCCGTCAACAACTTCTTTTACTCTCTTGCCTTCAGCATCTTTACGAGCAACTTTAGCAGTTACAGTAACAGTTTCGAAGTTATCTTTTTCACGAACAGCCATAGCTACAAGGCCTTCTGCGATTTTACGGATTTCTTTTGCTTTAGCTTCTGTAGTAACAATTTTTCCATGATATAAAAGGCTTGTTACCTGGCTTCTCAGTAATGCTTTTCTCTGGTCAGAAGTTCTGCTTAATTTTCTATATTTTGCCATTTAATTTTCCTCCATCTGTGGGACAGCCGGGCACGCTTGTTCGGTCTTACTGTCCGACTGCTTAGGCATCCCCACCGTATAATATCTCTTTGCTAACTGGTTATTGTTCCCTTAGAGAACCAATAACCTGATCAATTCTTACTCTTCTGCAGGCTGAAGCTGTAAGCCCAGCTCTTTCAGTTTCGCAAGAACTTCTTCTAATGATTTACGTCCAAGGTTACGAACCTTCATCATATCATCAGAAGTCTTGTTACATAATTCTTCAACTGTATTAATACCGGCTCTCTTCAAGCAGTTATAGGAACGAACAGATAACTCAAGTTCATCAATGCTCATTTCCAGGACTTTTTCTTTCTCATTGTCTTCTTTCTCGATCATAACCTCAGCGGTCTTTGCATTCTCGGAAAGGTCAATGAAAAGGCTCAAGTGCTCGCTTAATACTTTTGCTGCAAGGCTTACCGCCTCATCCGGATCAAGTGTACCGTTTGTATACACATCCAGTGTCAGCTTATCATAATCGGTTACCTGACCAACACGTGTATTCTCTACAGTCATGTTGACTCTGTCTACCGGTGTATAGATAGCATCAACTGCAAGTACACCGATCGGCATATCATCAGATTTACCTTTATCAGCACTGATATATCCGCGGCCTTTTGTAATAGTAAGCTCCATAGCAAGTCTGCAGTCCTTGCCACCGTTTAAAGTAGCAATCACCTGATCCGGATTCATGATCTCGATATCCTGATCAGCCTGGATATCAGCTGCAGTTACAACACCTTTTCCTTCACATTCGATGTATGCGGTTTTCGGCTCATTGTCTGTGCTGTGGTTCTTAATAGCAAGGCTCTTCAGATTCATGATAATATCGCTCACGTCTTCTTTTACGCCCGGAATGGAGCTGAATTCGTGAAGCACACCATCAATTTTAACCTGGCTTACAGCTGCACCCGGCAGGGAAGACAGCATAATTCTTCTTAAAGAATTTCCAAGTGTAGTTCCATATCCTCTTTCCAGAGGCTCAACTACGAATCTGCCAAATTTTTTATCTTCAGATAATTCGGTAATCTCGATCTTAGGTTTATTAAAATCAAACACTATAGGGTTCCCTCCTTCTGGGTTAATAAAAGTTTGAGGGGTATTCATTCAAATACTACAATTCAGCGGAAGATAATAATCAACCACTGAATCGTATAAATAATAGAAATATTACCAGGTAATTTTCTATGATATAATCCTATGGATTATTTGGAGTACAACTCGACGATAAGCATCTCGTTTACAGGAACATCAATTGCTTCTCTGTTAGGAAGTTCTTTTACAGTTCCTTTTAAGTTCTCCTGATCTACATCGATCCATTCCGGAACAAGACGTCCGCCAGTTACTTCAAGGATACCTTTGTATCTTTCAGAACCTTTGGATTTTTCTCTGATTTCAATCTGATCACCGGCTTTTACAAGGTAGGAAGGAATGTTTACACATTTTCCGTTTACAAGTACATGCTTGTGGTCAACAATCTGACGAGCTTCTTTTCTTGTTCTTGCAAATCCCATACGGAATACTACATTGTCAAGTCTGCTCTCAAGAAGGATCATAAGGTTTGCACCAGTCTGTCCAGGCATTCTGTCAGCTTTGTCGTAGTAGTTGTGGAAAGGTTTTTCCAGAACTCCGTAGATGAATTTTGCTTTCTGTTTTTCTCTTAACTGTAAACCATACTCAGACATTTTACGATTTGCACGTTTTAACTGTCTTGTGGATTTTTTATCAATTCCTAAATAAATCGGATCCAGGCCAAGGGATCTGCATCTTTTCAGAACAGGCACTCTATTTACTGCCATTTCTCAAATACCTCCTAATATTCTAAATCAATTAGACTCTTCTGCGTTTTGGTGGGCGGCAACCGTTGTGTGGTACCGGAGTTACGTCGCGGATGCTTGTTACTTCCAGTCCGCAAGCCTGAAGGGCACGGATTGCAGCTTCACGTCCAGAACCTGGTCCTTTTACCATAACATCTACAGTTTTTAAACCATGAATAAGTGCAGCTTTTGTTGCAGTCTCAGCTGCCATCTGTGCTGCATAAGGAGTAGATTTTCTTGAACCTCTAAATCCAAGACCACCAGCACTTGCCCATGAAAGAGCGTTTCCTTCATTGTCAGTCAGAGTAACAATTGTATTGTTGAAAGAAGACTGAATATGTGCCTGTCCGTGTTCAACGTTTTTCTTGACACGACGTTTTGTCGTTTTCTTTGTAACTTTTGCCATTTTAAAACTAACCTACACTTTCTTAATCTTATATTGGACTACTGGTTAAATTATTTCTTCTTATTTGCAACAGTTCTCTTAGGACCTTTGCAAGTTCTTGCATTAGTCTTTGTCTTCTGACCACGAACCGGAAGTCCCTTTCTGTGACGAATACCTCTGTAGCATCCAATTTCCTGTAATCTCTTGATGTTAAGCGCAACTTCTCTACGAAGATCACCCTCAACAGTCTGTGTACGGTCGATGACATCACGAATCTTCGATACATCCTCATCTGTCAAATCTTTACAACGGATGTCCGGGTCAACATTTGCCTCAGCCAGAATTCTCTTAGAACTGGCAACACCGATGCCGTAAATATAGGTAAGACCTATTTCAACACGTTTTTCTCTTGGTAAATCTACACCACTGATACGAGCCATGTGTGCTTTGCACCTCCATTAATCTTTTTTTGTTTTTTTCTGGAAAATGTCATGCATTTTCCGTTTCCCGGATGCTTCTGCATCCTTCGCGTGCCTGTCCTTTGCAGACACCTTGCAGCCGCTTTAAATCACAACAACAATACAATGCAAGAACCTTTTTTATCTCTCTGCCAAACCTAAGCATTCTTAAAACAAAAAAGGAGAACAAAGTACTGCTTACCGTTGCAATATCACAACATCGATAACGAATGGGGCCAGCCATTCTATGACGGTTGATGTTGTAACACAGAAAGCAAGAACTGGAATTTATAAACACGAAAACAACCCAAAGAGATTTCTTTAGGTATTCGATATATTCCTTATCCCTGTCTTTGTTTGTGTTTTGGATTCTCACAGATTACTCTGATACGACCCTTTCTTTTAATGACTTTGCATTTTTCGCAAATCGGTTTTACTGATGATCTTACTTTCACAGTAATACCCTCCTTTCAAAAAAGTCCGCTTACAAGTATAACATATGATTTTTCAAATTGCAAGCGGTATCTACAAAAAATTGGACTAGCCAATTATTTGTCACGCCAAACAATTCTTCCCTTTGTTAAATCATATGGAGACAACTCAAGTGTTACTTTGTCGCCTGGAAGAATACGGATGTAATTCATACGAAGTTTTCCGCTGATATGAGCCAATACTTTATGCCCATTTTCCAACTCTACCTGAAACATTGCGTTTGGTAATTTTTCAATAACTGTTCCCTCAATTTCAATAACGTCTGCTTTTGACATTCTTTACCTCCTAATTCAATGACAAAATCTCTGGTTCACCGTCTGTGACCAATATCGTATTCTCATAATGTGCTGCATTTTTTCCATCCTGTGTCACGATAGTCCAGTCATCTTCTAACATCCATACATCATAACTGCCTGCATTAACCATCGGCTCTATCGCCAGTGTCATGCCTGCTTTTAACCGGATACCTCTTCCAAATTTCGGTTTAAAATTTGGAATTTCCGGTTCCTCATGCATCTCTGTTCCAATTCCATGTCCTACTAAATCGCGGACAACCGAAAATCCCTGACTCTCCACATACCTCTGAATTGCTGCGGAAATATCGTACAAACGATTTCCTGCTTTAGCAAAAGCAATTCCCCGAAAAAAACTTTCTTTTGTCACTTCAATCAATCGCTTTGCCTCAGCATCAATTGTTCCAACACCGTGAGTTCTTGCCGCATCGGACTGATACCCTTTGTAAATTACGCCGGCATCCAGACTCACAATATCTCCATCGAATAAATGATGTTCTTTCGATGGAATACCATGCACCACCTCATCATTAATTGACACACAGATTGAGGCAGGATACCCCTCGTATCCTTTAAAGGAAGGAATGCAGCCGGCATTACGGATAAGTTCTTCCCCTTTTCTGTCAATCTCAAGTGAAGTAATTCCCGGTGCAATGATTTCTGCCAGTTTTTCATGTACTTCGGCTAAGATTTTGCCTGCATCACGCATACACTGAATTTCCTCTTTCGACTTAATGGTTACTGCCATTGTCTGCCTCCATTTCTCTGCCTGCCTATGAAACCTTTTTAACCAAGAATTTTGGTAATCTCCGCGAATACATCCTCTAAGTCAATCGTTCCATCTACTTCTTTCAAAATACCCTCTTTGGTATAATAGTCAATCAATGGTTGAGTCTGTTCATGATAAACACGCAATCTCTGCTCTACGGTTTCCGGTTTGTCATCATCGCGAAGAATCAATTCGCCACCGCATGCGTCACAAACACCTTCGACCTTTGTCGGATTATACTTAATATGATATGTGCCGCCACAGCTTACGCATGCACGTCTTCCCGACATACGGCGCACAATATTCTCATCCGGCACATCAACATCAATCGCATAATCCAGTTTCTCGCCAATTTTACTAAGTGCTTCTGTCAAAGCCTCAGCCTGCGGAATTGTTCTCGGAAATCCATCCAGAACATATCCCTTTTTTGCATCATCCTGAGCCAGTCTGTCAACAACAAGATCTACGACAAGCTCATCCGGAACTAAAAGTCCTTTGTCCATATATTCTTTTGCTTTTTGCCCCAATGGCGTATTTTCCTTGATATTAGCACGGAAAATATCACCGGTAGAAATATGAGGAACACCATATTTTTCAGAAATCATTTTCGCCTGGGTTCCTTTTCCGGCACCCGGAGCCCCTAACATAACAATTTTCATGACTTTATATCCTTTCCAATCATAGGCTAAAACGGCGCCAATTTGAATTTTTGTTATTCAATCAGCGCCGCTTAGCTGTAACGGTCATTCGACCGCGGTTACTTCATTATTAATTACCCAAGAAACCTTTGTAGTGGCGTACCAGTACAAGAGATTCGATCTGCTTGATTGTCTCAATAACAACGCCGACTACGATGATGAGTGATGTTCCACTAAAGGACACATCCGCACCAAATGCACCTGAGAAGAAGATTGGCAGCGCACATACGATAACCATTCCGATTGCTCCCAGGAAAATAATGCTGTTAAGTACTGTTGTCAAGTACTCTGTGGTAGGCTTACCAGGACGAATACCCGGAATGAAGCCACCCTGTTTTTTCATGTTATTGGAAATCTCCAATGGGTTAAACGTTACAGATGTATAAAAATATGCAAAGAAAATTACCAATCCAATATAAATCAACAATCCCAATGTATATTTAAATTCTGCAAAGCTTCCAATTTTGCACCAGTCACTCTGATTGCAGAGTGTAAGGAACTTCTGGAAGAATGTTGCGTCCGGACCAGTCTTTGGCTGAATACCCGCAAAACTTGCAATAACAACCGGAAGAGACATCATAGAACTTGCAAAGATTACCGGGATAACTCCACTGGTATTTACCTTTAGTGGAATGCATGTCTGCTGACCGCCCATCTGCTTGTTGCCTCTTATTTTGCTTGAGTACTGTACAGGAATCTTGCGCTGTGCATCCTGAAGCAATACTACAAATACTACCATTGCAGCAATTATTGCTACTATGATAAGACCTGCAACAATCGCCTTTGGAATGTTCGCTGCTGAAGCAATGAACTGTGACCAAAGTGTACTTAAATCCTCTGGAATACGTGAAATAATATTGATTGTCAATACTATTGATATTCCGTTTCCTACACCCTTTTCTGTAATACGCTCTCCAATCCACATAAGTACAGCTGAACCTGCTGTAAGTGAAGTAACGACCATAATAACAGTCAATGGTGTCTTTTCTGTAAGGTAATTTTGTCTGTAAAAACCAATTACCATCATGACTGACTCAAGAAGGCCTAATGCTATTGTAAGATAACGTGTTATCTCAACAATTTTCTTTCTGCCATCCTCGCCATCGCGTTGCATCTCTTCAAGCTTAGGTATAGCAATTGTAAGCAACTGCATAATGATTGAAGATGTAATGTATGGTGTAATATTCAGCGCAAATACTGACATCTGTGAGAATGATCCACCTGTTATAGCATCAACAAAGCCTAAACCATCTGCTGATTTACTGTTTAACCAACTCTGAAATACGGAGCCCTTGACACCAGGAATCGGAAGCTCGCTTCCGATTCTGATGACAATAAGCATCATGAATGTAAAAAGGATTCTATTACGGACATCCTTTATTTTAAACGCATTACGGAGTGTTTTAAGCATTAGATCACCTCTGCTTTTCCAC